>MDSP01000123.1_pt1 | contig 16996 bp, 12 predicted proteins | sample 1005811 | NCBI WGS metagenome assembly MDSP01 (sample SAMN05526596, study PRJNA338239) | gut metagenome | isolation source: stomach gut content | host: Naso elegans | place: Saudi Arabia: Red Sea | collected 2011-04
GCTTTCAGGTGAGACCCAGCCAAAGCCAACAGATCACCTGAATGACTTGGTTTAACTCTGGGACCAAATTATTTCTGTTACTGAAACATAAAAGAAACTGTCTAATTTCTATAGTTCAAACAGCTGAACAAAGACATAATTCTGTGAGTAATGATGACATGTTAGGCTAAAGAGATTTGTAAAATCACCTTAAAGTATTTAAAACTAAGGTAAATTAAATACAAATCATAGGCCAGTATCCAAGCATTTTATTATTATTGTTATAAATTTAGAATGTATACTAGGAGGGAGTTGCATTACCTGGCATATGTTAACTATTATTTCCTGAATTTGCATTTTACATTTTAGTAAATTATGATAAAAGTTAATACATTGATGCACCTAAAGCTTCAATTCTAAGATAAGATTCAATTCTGGGATAACATCAGTTTTACTTAAATATCTTCAAGTGGTTTTCCAGATCTTGTTGTAAAAAGCTTAATCTGCAAAGTGTCCCCTCACCCATATTTGTCTACTGTTCTCTTCTTCTCCTCCTCCTGTCTAATGGCTTTATTGCAGGTATTAGCATGAGTGCCAGTGACTCATGGTAAATGAATCATGGAAGGAGCCAGCGTCACCATCTTCATCACTGTTCAGAAAATCTACTACCCTCTCCTTTGCATTATGGGTATTCCAGGTTTGTATTTCTCCATTTTATTTTGTACCAGTGCATGCTTAGAACTGTTCTTTACTGGTATTATGTATAAATATGGTAATGTCAATACGAACACAGGCATTGATGCATTTCAACACTATATATATATATATATATATATATATATATATATATATATATATATATACATACATACATATATAAAACACTTCTAAGTGTGCAGTGCAGAAGTTGAATGCCAAAAATCATGTATTCATGTGAGCTTTCATGTTTCTGTCTTGCAGCCAACCTCTTCACATTCTACATGATCAGCTTCCGTAAATGTGGGATGTCAGACACAGCCATCATTTACCTGAGCTGTCTGGCTATCATGGATACCTTCTACCTGGTGTGGGTGATCCTTCTTGATCTGACCCTTACTTTCTGGCTAGACCAGCCCTTTTGGCATTTCCACCCCTGGTGTGCCATCTTGGGATTTCTGCAGTATGGATCGCTCTACAGTTCCTCCTGGATTGTGGTAGTGTTCACAATCGAGCGGTACCTCGTCCTCCGTAGCACAGCAGCAAAACACGACTTTTCCCGGGCTTGGGTCACTAAACTGACCTGTGTGGCTATTGTCCTGATGTCACATCTTGCCTCTGTGCCATTGGGCTGGATCAACATTGTCTCTCCTGTCAACTTTACTGTGAATGGGCAGAATGTGACGCTGTCCAGGTGTCTTTACCGCAATGGGGTTTACTCAACTCTTATGGTGTGGATAACCACCTTCCTCTCAGGGGGAATCCCCATCGTGTTGGTCATTATCTTCAACTATCTCATTGGGTACCATCTCTTCTGCACCAGGAACCTTTTCACCAAGGAAGAGCGTCGCATCATGCATGGGAGGAGTACCAAACCTCTATTTATTATCTGTTCAAATATTTGCTTTAATTCAGCAGGTAACATATCTACCTTTTTCTTCTCTCTATCATCTAATTCATACCATATTCTTAATAGGACTCCTTTTATATGAGCAAGTTTTAAAAAATCAGGAAAAATATCTATACTATCATCTTTCTTCTTATTTAAGATAATATCACTAAAACCTTTTAAGCATAACTCAAAGTTTTTAAATGAAATATATTCACTCTCATGTATCCCTTCTAATGCCATTAATTTTAATTTATATAAATGGTTAAATTGATTTTTCACCTGTAAGAATGTTCGTATTCCCGAACCCCCCCCCCCCTATCTTTTCAGTAACTTTAGACTTATGAATACATACTATATCTCTTTCACTTATAGCGATTACTACATATCCGCTATCATCTAATAAATTAGTTACATCTTCAATAGTTTTTGGTGATATTTCTACCCATATCATAGGCTTTTGAATCATAAGTACCTCTTTAGCACCTAATAATACTTCATATTCAAAACCTTCAGTATCTATTTTCATAAAAGAAATATTCGTTAAATTATTTCTTTTACTAAAATCATCTACCGTGACTACTTGTATCCCTGTTTTCTCATCATTACAATAATCAAATTGTGTGCAATTTAACTTCTTAGTACTTACACTAGTAGGTTGTGCAAAAGAAGTTTCCCTTCCTACACAACAATTTTCAATACCAACTTTAGTTAGATTATTATTTTCTATATTACTACTTAGTAAATTAAAAGTTACTTCCAACGGTTCAAAAGCATAAATTTTATCAACATTAGGCAAATACTTATTCCAATACAAAGAGTGATTTCCTATATTTGAGCCAATATCTAAAATTATGCCTTCATTTGGTAAATATGGTGTCCAAGCTTTTAATTTATCAGCTTCATAGAAATTCTGTGTTTCGCACATAGTTTCAAATAAATATTCATCTTTAACCCCACTAATTGTATACCCATCTATTTCAAGAGATGAAATTACTACCTTTGATGTATCATCTATCATTTTATTTTTCCTCCTTAAAAATTCTTAATAATATAATTATAATAATTTGATTTATTTTCTAAAACAGTTGGTGCTAACTTATAAGTAAGTTTATGAAAAGGCGAGATTATACCTAAATAATCAAACCATGCTTTATCAAACTTATTTTCTAATTCTTGTACCATAATTAAAGGTATAACGTTACTAATTTTAGGGACACTCTCCCAAATATCTGGATATATTTCAATAACTATCTGAAAAAACATATGAAAAATAAAATACTCAACTAATTCATCTGTTTGATGCCAATAATTAATTAAAAAATCCCTTATAGTTTTTAGCATTATATGGTTCTTGCAAGATGATATTAACCAATTATCAGTTGAGCGTACATCACCCGCAGGTACAACAGACTCTATTACATACATAAATAATGAATTATCTTCTATAAATTTTGGCATCTGATTACTTGTACACAGTATAGTACTATCAAGCCACACCCCTCCATACTTAATTAATAGCTCCAATCTAATAATATCACTAAACATGGTATTAGAAATAATTCCCTTTTTCCACTTCTCTAATATCACAATATCCATATCTATATACTGACCAAAATTTTCTGCAGTAATTAACACCTTTTTATACTCGGGAAAAGAACTTCTTATAGTTCTGTAACAAGATTGAACCACTGGTGGTGCATTTTCAATTCCTTGTAACCAACACGTCCATATAATTTTAGCTGGCTTTTCTGTATAAGTTGGGACTTCAACCTTTTGCATAATATTTTTAAATTGCTTCTCCAATTTCTTATATACATTTAATCGATTTTGCAAAATATCTAGTTCTTTTTGTTTAGTTATAATATAACCTTCATTAATTTCAAACGGAACTACTAAAGAAAATATAGATATATTATAAGTGTCAAACCTTTTCTTTAATATATCTTGCATAGTATTTGCAAACCATAAAGCATTTGCAGTAACTATAATACTAAATGGTTTTGAAGTATCTTCCAAAATAATTTCCTCTAATTCCTCCAAAGTAATTGATGGTATGCTATATTGTAAACTAGCATTTTTATATATAACATAATCTATTTCTATCCCTAAATTATTTAACTGTATATCTGTTTGTGGTCTACACCCTTCATACACAATAACTTTACTATTAAGTTGTTGTGCATTCTCAAAAAATTGTTGTTTATTTTCGTATATAGTAATCATTACTTATCTCCAAATATAAAATCAAATACACCTACCCCTTCTACTACTGTATTTACTATACTTTCTTTATTATCTCTTTGTATTAAATCACAGTATATTTTATAATTCCCTTGCTTCATCTCTGTATCAGATATAAAATAATATACATTTATTAAATCATTTCCTTTAACTTCTCCAAATACTTCTTGTATTCTTCTTATTCTATTTCCTTCTACAAATGTAGCTCTTATTCCTAATTCAGTTTGTAATTGTTCGTCTGACACTAGCTCATTTACATTTTCAATATGCAAATAGTGGTTCTTATTAATATGAATATTAGTTGGATGTTCCTCAAAGTAATCATCATACAATATTTCTGTTGCTAAAGGAGTATTTTCAACTTCACTTGGTATATCTATCCTTTTAGCTCTATAACAGTATGAATTATTTATTTTAAATTCTCGCACAATTTCATTATTATTAATTGGATTTACTTCTACCACTGATGCTTTTGGTCCTTTAATTCCTCCCGAACACATTAATATATTATTATTGTCTAACTGTTGAATTGAAGATATAAACTTTGAATACCAATCTTGTTCTCTTTCTTTCCCAAACTGCCATACTTGCTCTACAGTCATATTTTCAATATCTATTTTATACTCTACCCCTCTTGAATATTCTACTCTATCTTTAGCAAAAGCTATTTCCTTGTTCAAACTTCTATATATTCCATTATCAAATAGTAATAATGTCCTATCTTTTGTTAATATTGCATTATGTTGTGCATAAGGATATTCAAAATCATTTCCTGTAGGCTTTAATAAATACTTATGAAATTTCGGAAGCCAATTTATAGGCTCACTTAGTATCCAATTTAGCTGTTTCGTAGTTTTATTTATACTAATTACAGCTTGATTTCTTCCAGAAATAATAATTGCATCTTTAATACTCCAATATTTTACTAATAAATCTCTAGTAGCTATTAATAAATTATGATTTTTACAACTACTCATCAACCAGTTCCCACTAGGCTTAATTTCCATATTAACATTATTTCGTCTATACATAAATAATGAACTATCAGCAATATACTTAGGCATCTCTTTTGCCGTACATAATATTGTCGAATCTATCCATACTCCCCCCTGCTTAATTAATAATTCTAATCGCAGTATATTACTAAAGATTGTATTTGAGATAATGCCTTTTTTCCATTTTTCCAAAACTATACTATCAATATCCACATATTGAGTAAAATTTTGCTCTGTAATTAATATTTTTTTATAATCTGGAAACACTTTATTCAGTTGATTATTACAAGCTTTTACTATTGATGGAGCATTATCCATTTCTTGAAACCAACATACCCATATTATTTTAGATGTTTTTTCTGTGTAAGTTGGCATCATGTCTGGTATAGATATATACTTTGCAAATTCCTTTTCTAATTCCGAATATGCTTGTAACCTTATTTTACAGCCTATTTCCTCAAGTACACATTGTGCCAAACGCATTTTAGTATCTTCTATTAAAAATACTTCCTTTGGATTAAATGAAGAAGTTTCAGGGAAGGAGCCTGTTTTTTTTGGTTTTGTTTTGTTCTGTTTTGGGGGGGGGGGTTGCCGGTAAATAGTAGCATTACACCATTTAGACAACTTAGATGAGAAAGGCTAAAACTATGCAAGATATCTTATAGTTTTATGTGTCAGGTGACAATGATCCATAGAGGTAACTGGACACACACACTTTAAGTGCTGTTTGTCTCACAATGACTGTTTGGTTGTGGGGTAGTAATCTTATCCACGTGTGTGCATTTGTTGAGGAATCCGAGGGGGCAGGTGTAAAAACCATTACCCAGCCCGAGCCAGTGCAGGTTGTATGCTATCCACTTCCAGTCATTCGCTCAGCAGATCTCGCAAAGGATCACTTGTTTTTTTTAATTTTGTTTATTTTGGATGACTACAGGCAAGAACGGGTCATCTGCCCAAGCATAATAGACTGATGAGAGACTTATTTTCAGACTCTCAAAGAATCCAGAAAAAGGAGCCAGCTAAACTTGTGGTGTTAAAAAAGCATTATAGGAAATAAATCATCCCCGGATCCCATGGGGTTGTCTAATATTATAAGTAGCGTCATGATTCACACGTCAAGATGTCATGAAATGTTTTCCAAACTCCACTCTAAGTCCTCCTTAATGTTTTTCAAAACTACTTTTTGGGTGCAGCTCTGCAGACTTGCTTTGTGATTTTTGGTCCAGGCTGGGCAAACAAATCTGTTTAACGGGCCTGCTAAGTGTAATGAAACACAGAAGTGGTAGAAACGCTGTGATTATTGAGCCATGGTGCTAATTGGGCCGTGTGGCCACAGTTAGAGTTCCAGCCAGCCCATCGAGCCAGCTTGGGCTGTGGTCATCCCTCCATGGGGCCAGAGGGACTACAGATTGGACCCAATCGCACCACACTGTGGTGGAACTGGCACCAGCTGCACTGTGCCTACTGGCAGGGGCCTCCCTCTGGGAAAACGACCCAAGGTCACAGAGGCTGGTCTTGGATCAGAGCGCCATACAGAGCTAATCGGTTCCTGGAACTAACATGATTAACGGGACCGCTGAATTGCCCGAATCGGCGTCTCGCTATAATATCGCTGTTGTAGTTTTCCAGGTGCTTGGCATTGATAATATCCAGCAGTATCATAGAGCCTTTTTTATTTTTCTCAAAGTCATCACGCATTTTTTGTATACGTTCATACGCAGGTTTAAGCTGTTCCAAAAGTATCAAAATGTCTTTTTGATTTATATCGTTGCTCATAATCGCTCTCCATTTATATAGTATTGTAGCACGTTATATTGAAATAGTCAATGCGTTTTGCCGGTATATTTAATTGCATATTATCGACAGATGTGCTAGTAATATTCAATAGGGCAAAAATTGAGTGTAGATAAAAGGGAGAGGAATATGTATAAAAGAGAGGACTTGACAAAAACGGCTTGGGCATCTTACAACAGCATACCGAACGAGATACCAAGCAAATACCACAACAACGCCGACAGGCTTTGCGATTTTATTTGGATTTTTGATTCTATGATTTAGTGGGATAATTGAGAATGACAGATGAAGTTTTTTATTTAAATACACTACCCTGCAAGTAATAAATCATATACCAACACATTTATAATGATATTTATAAAATTATTGCATACATTAAGAAATGAATATAACTAAAACATCTACAGCGCTATGACATCCCGATTGTTCAAAATTAAATATGGAGATAATAGAGCTAATAAAATTTCAGCAGAGTTAGAGTGTTTACGGATTTAAACTAGGTTCAGTCTGTTTGTGCTATTTCATTGGATAGTTCAATTATATCCCCATCGAATGTAGAATAATTCCATTGTTTATCCAGATAATCAGGCTTACACTCTGTGTTTCCGATATTTAAACCGTAAAATTTAGTCTTTAGCTCTTTTTGAGTGTTGATTTTTTCTACTATCGCTTCATCGAGATTGCCCATGACAAAATCCGATACTATCAGAACGTCAGATTTTTCAAAGGTTTCATCCTCTAATATACCTAATGCATGATTCAACGCCGGCGATACATCCGTACCACCGTGAAATGACATTTGCAAAAATGCAATTAACTTATCCATGCCCATATCTTTATCAAGAACGTAAGTTTGTATTGATGTGGAGAAATTAATCACATAACACGCCCTATCTTCAGCTATCGCGCGTCCACCCAGACACAAGGCAACAGCCTTCGCTACTATTTCGGGTGCGCCTGCCATAGAACCGCTGGTATCAACACAAACAATAATAGGCCCTTTTTTGTCGATTTCCTCGACTTCTTTATAGGACTGCTCTGTTTCTGTGACATACTCGACATCTTGCCCTTCCAAGTGATAGCATAATAAGGTTTTCTCGGTGTATTTTTTATAGAATAAAAGCTCCATATCTGTATCGCTTAGCCATAACATCTCTTGCGGGATTACACGCATCAAGTCATTGCCCAGCTCTATGGTTTTTATCTCTTCTTTAGAAGTTAAAGAGTCCACGATTATCGGGATTTTCTTTTCTATCGTTATTTCTTCTAGTCTCTTGACTGTATTTTGTCTTATCGACCTTCCAATGAGTTCTATGAGTTTTTGCAAGTTTTCGTTGTTTGATAAAATATTGCTCCACTTCATCAGCATATTCAAGTCTGTTTTTAATATGTCTGTTTTGCATAAATCCCAAAATATCCCCGTATCGGAAATGGATGATAAATATTGCTGTATTTTTGAAAGTTCTTCCAGACGCTTTTTCAGCTGTTCATAGAGTTCATCTCGAATTTTTTGTATTTCATCTATATACCAATTTGCCTCTTCCCTATCAATATGTTCGATAGCATAGTTGCGAAGACTTATATTTACGCCTTTAATTTCGATAGCGTCAGTTATTGATTTGTACTTTTTTTTATAAAAACCATGCTCTTTTTGTGGTAATATACCGTAAGCGGTTTTGATGAATTTTTCTTGAGATTTTGGATTGTCGGGATTTACTGCGTCAAAGCCAGCGTTTATAATTTCTTTCTTGGCGGTAAACGGATTTATGAAATCCAAATTACTCAACAAATTATCCATTTTACGAAATGTACTGCTTATAAGGTGTTTTATTTGCGGTATTTTTGACACAGAGTAGTCTTTATACAAGGAGTTTTGAAGGGAAAGCAGTTCTTGTTTTTTATCTTTCATAGTTATTTGGTTGTTATTTGTTTCACTTTTTCAAATAGTTTTTCGATATCGATTTTTAACGATGCCAACAAAGCCTTGTTTTCGTCCAAGTAGTGTTCTAGTTTTTCTTCAGCTTCGCCTTTTATAAAATTACCTGCAGCTTTGAGAACATCTTCAGAGTAAGCGGAGTACTCTGTTATAGCTTTATCTATAGTATCTTTGAATTTGTTAGTTTTATCATTCATTTCTATTACTGTTTTAGCCAATATACCTGATTTAGGGTCTCCCTTTTTGTGCAGTATTTCTCTAGGCAAAGTATATGTTTTACCGTCATATTTAATCGTTTCTGTATTTTCAGTTATTGTAGAGTTTGCCAAACGCTGATACAGCTTTCCACCATTTAAACTCCATAACTCGTTATCGTAACATCTGATTGCCAGCTTATCATTTATCTTATAACAATTATATTTGCTAGAATATCTATCTTGTATTTCAGTTTCTATCAGCTTGCCACTAGGTACATCCTTTTGATAAACAGTTTCTGATTCAATATATTTTTTAGTTTCATCAAACTTTTCTTTATAGGCGGCTAGATTAAAATTTTCCGGAGTGAGTGATACTTCTAGGACGTTTTTGAGTATGTCTTCGACGGTTTCTCTGTCTTCTTCTTTATCCCATAAAAAATACCGCAATAATGTCAAATAGTGCGTATCTACTTTTTCCTGCCCTGAATATAATGCGGCGTATTTTAGTGTAGTTATAATTTGTTTTTGTCGGCGATCCGATATGTATATCCCTTTTTCCAAACACTCATCTATACATGCCATAAATGCTTCAAGAGCTTGATTGCTAAATTGTATTTTTGAAACGTCTTTATTAAACTGTTGTATATCACTAATTTTTAGTTTATGTTCCGGTTTGAATTCCATATTTGTTGAGTTTTTCAGATATTCAGTACGATTGGAAGTGTTTTCTATAGGTGCAACATAAATTCTAATAGGAAATCTATCATACAATGCATCCAAACCTTGATTGGGCGGAGGCGTTTCATTCGATGCCGATATGATATATGATAACGGTACGTCGATATTTTCAACACCGTTTTTATATTTTCTTTCATTGGAGATAGTCAGCAAGGAGTTAAGTATAGCAGGGGAAGATTTCCAAATTTCATCCAAAAATGCAAATTCCGCGTCAGGAAGAAAGCCGTCGATTTTTCTGCTGAAAGTATCATTTTTTAAGGCGGTAATAGATACAGGCCCGAATAAATCCTCAGGCGCGCTAAATTTATTCATAAGGTATTCAAAGTATTTCCCTTCAAATACAGATGCAATCCTCCTAGCTATCAAGCTTTTACCTACGCCCGGCAATCCCAGCATAAATACGTTTTGATGCGACAGCGCACCCAGCAAACTCATAGCCACAGCCTCTTCTCTCTCTATAAGATTTTGATTAATTTCTTGTAAAACTTTGTCTATTGTATCTTTGCTTATTTGATTGATTTCTAGTGAAACTTTATTTGTTGTATCTTTGAATTTTTGTTTTGACATAATTATCTCCATTAAAATATTTTTAATATAACAAATAAATATCTACATGTCAAGAACAGTATATAGAACGCATAATTTCTACTCTCTATTCAAAAGGGATAACCGCTTTTTATTCTTGAGCGAACGCCCATTTAGATACACTTAGAACAAGCATAACAAAACACCCTAATTATCAAAAATTTAAAAGTGAATTGCACAGGTAAAATCATAAAACGCGTGGCTGGCTTTATAAATTTACAATATTTAGAGGTAAAAGTGGGGTAAACGTAAAAATAGCACTGTAATATTAGCTGCTGGGGTAGGTTCTAGAGCATCAATGGTAATCCCCAAGCAGTTTATAAAATTGTCAGGTAAAACAGTTCTAGACCACCTCATAGATATATTCGAACAATCTATTAACTTTATACTGTTTAATTTTACAAATTTATCTTATATCATAAATTTACTAAGATTTATTATTAAACATTACAATGCTGTATTCACTTGCACACAGCCCCAAAAATCACAAAAAAACCACCGTCAAAATCAGACGGTGGTTTTTTGATTTGTGTATGAGCTGTGGATTTTCAGCGATTAAGATTTGTTTTGAAGCTTTTTGCCGAAATGCCACATGAGCGCCGGTACAGTAATGAAAAATCCATATTTCAGGGTGTCTTCAAGTACGTCATCCAGCTCCATATTAAACATATCATCATAAAATTCCAATCCCATTGATAACGCAAATGCCGCAGCCAGCGACAGCGCGATGATTTTAGTTGTACTCATATAATCTCCTTCTTGCAGTATTAGAGCAGGGGAGTTTTGGTTTGGATTTATTGCTAGCTAAGTTTAGCTTTAAAATATCAATTCACATAAAAATTTATTTCTTTTGTGAGAAAATCAAAAAACACCTCCTGTCACAATGCAGAAGGTGTTTTTAATAAGAGCTTAAAGCATATTTCCGAAACCTAATTTAATTAGATATTCTTTGGATTTTTCCAGACATTTGAAAGGGTCTCTGCCATAAGTGTCGTCTTGTTCAATAAATAGATACTTGACATCTGCATCTACGGCTGCCTTGACTATCTCTGTAAAGTCGAGAGAGCCGTCGCCTACTTCAGCAAAACGAACAGTATCGTTGAAGGCCTTGAAAGCCTCAGATGTATTGGTTATATCAATATCTCCAAAATCCGGTTCTACTATTTGATAATCTTTCAAATGCACCAAATCGACTCTGCCTTTGTATTCTCTGATAATTTTAACAGGATTTTCCCCGCCTCTCTGCACCCAGAATACATCTATCTCAAAGCCCAGCTTGCTTGTGTTTTCTTTTATCAAATCCAAAAGATACTTTCCGTCATATTTGATAAATTCACAATGATGATTATGGTAATACAACTTAATACCGTGTTTATCCAGCATTTCAGCATACTTATCGCATTCTTTTGCAAATTTGATTGATTTTTCTTCAGAACCTAGATAGGTAAAGGGCAAGATGCCTATGCGCAGGAATTTACAACCCAAAGTCTTGCAGTCTGCTACGATTTTATCAAAATCTGTACTCAGTGATTCCCCGCCGGGAAACTGAGGGTCTACGGCAGCGCTCATTGCGGATATTTCTATATTGAAATCCTCTGAGGCTTTTTTCAATTCGCTGATATTCTCAGCTGTCATCGGTACTTTAGATACTTCTACACTTGAGAATCCCAACTCATGGAATTTTTTAAGAGTTTCATAAGGACCTATTTCAGTAATAACGTCCTTAAACATAAACATTTGGACACCTATTTTCGGCATACTATACTCCTTGATTAATTTATAACTGCTCTGCAGTTGTTACGGCTGGACTTTACAATATTTTCAATCAGTTTTAACGAATACGCCCCTTCTTTCATTGAGACATAGTCATCCGTATCATTGATTATGCTTTTGTAAAAGCTTTCTATAGCGGTTATGTGGCTGGCGCCGTAATAATGCTTTGAACCTTCAAGCGTCTGGTCTTCGCATATCAATACAGGCTCGTTTTTGCATGAATACAATTTATTATCCGATATTTTGTAGATTTCATCCTTAAATACAAATTCAAGTTCTACGTTTGAATTGGCGCAGTATCCTATAGTAGCAAAAAACACACTGTTTGCAGCACTGTTTTTATAGTCGAAGTTTGCCATGACCGAGTCTTCTACATCTATATCAGGCAGCGTGAAATTATCTATGTCAGCGTAAACGCTTTCGAAGTCTCCGCCCAAATAGCTGAGCAAATCAATAGTGTGTATAGATTGATTTATCATAACACCGCCGCCGGACAGCTCCATCTTGCCGCGCCACGGCGCTTCGTCATAATAGCTCATATCTCTCTTCCATGTTACAATACCTTTAGAGCCTAAGAACTCGTCTTTAGGAATATCTTTTATTAGCTCTCTCAGCTTCTGCACTGTATTGTTGTAACGATTTTGAAAGCACACACCTATTTTAACACCTTCTTTTTTGTCCAAGCCGAATAGTTTTTCCGCTTCTTCATAGTTGAGCGTTAGAGGTTTTTCTACAAAAACATTTATTTTTTTATCAGCGCACTTTAAAATAGTTGAATAGTGCAGGTAATGAGGCAGGCATATATGTACGCAATCAAGATTCTCATTATCCAGCATTTCATCTATATCCGTATAAAAATTTACACCATCTACAGCCTTTGAGCTGTCTGTATCACAAACAGCTGTAAGTTCCGCATACTCGGATTTATCAATCGCATTTTTATGTATACCGGATATAGTACCCATACCTATAATTGCAACTTTCAACATAGCATCGCACCTCTACGATTTTTTACTGTTTCTTTCTTCTTCGATTTTTTCATTTAACTTTTCCAAGAAAAAGTCTTCATCAAATTCTACCGGCACTTCTTCATCCAGCCAGCTTGACAAATGAATAGCATTTGCCAATCTTACACCGTTGATACCGTCAGAACCCGGCGCAACAAGCGGGGTATTATTGACTATACTGTCTGAAAAATCTCTCAATATATCAGCATGCTGCAATCCCCACACGCTGTCGCTTTCGATAATTTCTTGTGTATATAATTCAGGAGAGCTTTCCCCTCCGCTCATCAGTTTTTGGACTTGTTCCAAGCCTCTGACATCTGCGTCGATTTCTTGTTCTGATTTGACAAAACGTGTGATTGTGGCAGTTTTGGATTTATCTACAACTATCTTGCCCTTATCGCCTAAAATCTCCAATCTGTCCGTACCCATTAAGTCATGGGTGCAGGTAACAAAAACGCCTGTAGCGCCATTACCGTAATCAAAAACCGCTGTAACTTCATCTTCCACCGCGATATTACGTTGATAACCGTATTTGCATTTTGCATACACTCTTTCAGGCATACCGCACAACCATTGTATAAGGTCAATTTGATGCGGAGCTTGATTAACAAGAACTCCTCCGCCCTCTTCTCCCCATGTGGCTCTCCAAGCAGACATTTCATAATATGCTGATGGTCTGTACCATGTTGTTATCAGCCAATTCGTTCTTCTGATATTTCCGATTTCGCCGTTATCGATGATTTCTTTTAATCTTCTATACAGAGGGTTCATACGCTGGTTAAAGAATACTCCGAAAACAAGTTCCGGCCTAGCTGCAGCTGCATCGATAACTTCCTGTACCTGCTTTGTGTATACTCCAGCCGGCTTTTCCAATAACACATGGATATTTCTATTTAAGGCTTCTATGCCCATTTCCGGATGTAGGTAGTGGGGAACACAGGTTATAACAGCATCTACTTTGCCGCTGTCAAGCATTTCTTTGTAGTTGTCGTAAACAGGAATATCTGGAAATGCATCTTTAAGTGTAGCTGTTATCTGAGGGTCAATCTCGCAGAATGCTCCTATTTCTAAATTGTCAAACTTTTGGTCGCCGATGAAACGACCAGGTCTGACTTGTTTGCCTGTGAGCAGCATAGTATAAAAACTTCCTTGCTGTCCCACACCTATAATACCTAAACGTACTTTTTGCATGTTTTTCTCCAATTAATTTTATTTAAAATTTAGTTCATTACACCTAAGAGGCGGGGCAGGAACAATATACCGTCTTCCCAGAAAGTGATTATTGTCACAACAGCAACCTGCATAATCACCATAGGTATTATCCACGGGATTACTTTGTCCACCTTAACGCCGGCAACAGACGAACCGACGAACAAAACGTTGCCGACAGGAGGCGTACATACGCCGATAGCGGCGTTGGCGACCATTATTATACCGAAGTGCACAGGATTAACACCCAGCTCTTGAACAATAGGGAAGAATATAGGCGTGAATATAACGTTGATAGGGCTGACATCCATAAACATCCCCATAACGAAGAGTATCATATTGATAATCATTAGAATCATGTATTTATTGTCAGTCAGAGACAGTAAAGACTGGCTGATATAAATAGGGATTCTTGAGAATGAGAACAGCCATGACATAACAGAAGATGCCGCAACCAAAAATAACACCGTCGATGATATTATTATTGTGCTTCTGGCTATATTGATAAATCTTTCCCATGTGAGAGATTTGTATACTATCGCCAGCACAAAACTATAAAACGCGGCAACACCGGCTGCCTCAGTAGCTGTGAACAATCCTCCGACTATACCGCCTATAATCAAAGCCATAAGGCTGAGTGTAGGCATAGCTTCCCAGATGATAGTGAGAGCTTCTTTCATAGAGCCGACTTTACTGGTACCGTAATTTTCTTTTTTGGCTACAAAATACGATATTATCATTATACCCAAACCAAGCATTATACCTGGAACATAACCAGCAATAAAGAGCGCTGTAATAGACGCCGCTCCGCCTGTAAGAGTAGAGTAAATAATATACATTCCGCTGGGCGGGATTAAAAACCCTATTGGAGATGAGGCAACGTTTACCGCAGTGGCGAATTCAACATTATAACCTTCTTCTTCGAATATAGGGGTCATAACTTTACCGATAGCAGACGCGGCAGCAACAGCCGAACCCGACAAAGCTCCGAATAATGAGTTTGCAATGACAGTAATGTGAGCCAAAGAACCGGGAATCCAGCCTCCCATAAGTTTAGCCAAATTAACAAGCCTTCTCGCAAGACCGGTCTCGTTCATAATAGAGCCTGCCAATATAAACAAACATATACCTATCAGAGTGTATTTATTCATACCCGCAAGCAGAGTCTGCGCTGCAGATAAAAGAACAACATTACCTGGAAGGTATAACAACATCGGCAGCAGGGATGCCAGCGCCAATGCGACAGCGATTGGTTACGTCAGTCTATCTGCTGATCAGATAGACGTCTTATTTGTCTTTATTTTTTATCTTTTTTTTTTTTCACTTGTTATCTGACAATCCCTCCCCTTCCCTTCTTGCTTTCTGCCAAGCAGGCAGTCGATTTGGACAAATGGGTATGTCTGTTAACATGTCTCATGTCCTGTAATGTGTATTCCAGCCAACCTGGCAGCTGTCCTCGTGTCTGTCCTGTTGCCCACTGGATGTCCTGTTGAATGGAGTAGAGCTGTTTCATTCACACTTCTCGTTTCATATCTGTTTAACTTCAAGCTGGTGAACATTTTGTATGCCTTCATTGTTTAGCCACAAATACTGACAGGGTCATTTGTCTTTGGATTAAGCTTTTATTCTGAGTTGCACTTTATCTTTTAATAAGTTCATAGTTACAGGTAAATTAATTAAGCTTTGTTATGACATTTAATGAGTTTGACTGAAATTGGCTGAATCTACTGTTTGAAAGCTAGTGTTGATGCGTTCGTGAACAGTATTTTATGCACTTGTGTATCTTTTTCTAATAAGTACACCTGCATTTGTTTGCTTGATTATCTACTCTACAATAGCAAACAGATCAAACAAAAGGTCATGGTGAATTATTTGTTTGCATTTCATGCAGAAAAATCATCAGAACATTCATTCTTATGACCTTATCATTAATAAAACCATACCTTGCTTGATGTTGTTCCTTTTGTTTCAGCACATTGTTCTTTGTCAGTCTGTCATGACGTCAAACAAATTTCTGTTCCCCTTTCTATACAGAACATGTTTCGTACTTCTTCAGAAACTGACTGTGATTAGAAAAGTCCCGTCAAATGTGGTTTACCTTAATGACGTGGAAATCTTCTCGCCATTCAAGAGTTATGGATGGCTAAAACTTTGATTTTGGTGGTGAATTTTTCTTTTCTAGTGGAAACCGGCTCTCCATTTGCTGCTGTCTTGCAGTCTAGGTTTTTAAGCCTCTCTGAATCATTTAGAAAATGTTTCGCATCGAAGTTCAACAATCATACAGTGAAAGGTCATTAACATATCTAACAATTTGCCAACTTACAGCACTCTCAGCCAAGGGTAGTGTAGGGCAGCCCAAAGATTTGTGTGTTGTCTTTGTAGTGTAATGCATATTAACACAGCAACCAGACTGCGCCACTGTCTCGTTTCTTTTTCTTGCTAGGTGTATTTACGCTCTGATTCACTCCTTTATTCTTGGTGTTGCAGCTCCCCCTCTCCATTCACTTTTTAGTTTTTCCACTCCTGCCCTCTCAGGCTAGTTGCGCTTTGAACGAGGGACCAAGTTAAATATTGCATTTGTAAACAATATCTGAGAATTCCTGCACATTATTTCTTTTACATTTAAATAGAGCTCCTGTAAATCTGGTCACAGATGTGCAAACAAAACTGATAGCATGTACAATTTTAGACACCATGGCATGGAAAGAAAAGCCCATGTTTCAGCTTTCATAATAGACAGATAAAGAAAGAGGCCTCTGGCTGAGGCTAATGGAATTTTAGCTAGCTTTATTTGCAGCGTTTAATTAGTTGCATCATCTAGAGTAATCTGGGCAATTCCTGGCACCAGAGGATTTAGCGGATGTGGACGAGCCAGGCCTTTCTTACGGTGAGCAGGAGGATGAGAATAGCATGGCACGCAGCCCAGAGGAGGGTTCCACCCACGTCTGTTAGGG
>MDSP01000124.1_pt1 | contig 16977 bp, 16 predicted proteins | sample 1005811 | NCBI WGS metagenome assembly MDSP01 (sample SAMN05526596, study PRJNA338239) | gut metagenome | isolation source: stomach gut content | host: Naso elegans | place: Saudi Arabia: Red Sea | collected 2011-04
ATTCTTGTAACATCTCGTCTGAGGTAGTTATTGTTTTTGAATTGGCTTGAAACCCACGTTGTGTTGTTATCATACCTGTAAACTCTGTTGATAAATCTACATTTGACATTTCAAGTGTACCCGTTAAGAATATACCTTCCATACCAATGCCATCAAATTCTCCCGAGTTTGAAGTTTGAGCAAATAAACTATCGCCCACTTTTTCCATACCTGCTGAGTTTGCAAATTCGGTAACAACAATTTGGCCTAGTAGTTTCATTTCGCCATTTGAATAATATGCATTTATTTTTCCATCAGTACCAACATCATACCCCATAAGTTCCCCCATTGCTCGTCCTGTACCAGAGCCATTTTTGTCCCCTGTACGTGGGTCAAGCGATGATGTTGCCTCATATTGTGTCAGAAAGCTAATGTCTACAGTAATTTGGTTTTGTGTATCCCCAAAAGTTGAGTTTATAGGAGTTCCAGTAAGCGGATTGTTTAGATCCAGCCCCTCAATTATGATAAGACCTTCGCCATCACCATAAGTTGGGTCAAGTGTTCCATTTGATGTAAATCCTATAACTTCTTCCCCTGTAAATGCAGGAATTGTAAACTCATTTCCGTTCGTATCCCAAAGAGTTGTTGTACCTTCGCTATTTGTTGGTATAGAAACCAACCATTCACTGATATCACCATTTACACCCATATATGAGAAACTCATTTCCATACTATAATAATTTCCTAAAGAGTCATAAAATCTAATATTTGTAGAAATAGCATCTCCAGGTATTATTTGGTTTCCATCTTCATCAAATTTAGCCGAGTCTGCAATATTAAGGTTACCCGTAATAGTTACATCCGTTGTTGCCTCTGGTGTTGCACTTGCATTTCCAGTTGAACCAATTTGTAAATCTGAAACCTGACCTCTAACAATATCTGTTCCATCTGCATTTGCTTGCCAACCTTGAACTTTCATACCATTTGGTATAACCAAGTTACCCCACTGGTCAATTCTTAGTGCCCCTGCCCTAGTGAAATAAGTTCCATATGCATCTGAAACAACTAACATCCCATCTCCATCAACCATAAGGTCAAATGGATTGTCTGTTCTTTGTGCAGAACCTGTTGTCATAAGTGTATCAATAGAAGATAAGTTTGACCCAAGTCCAACTTGCATTGCATTTTGACCTCCACGACCTGTTGCATCACTTGCACCTGTCGCTGGCGTAACAGTTTGTGAAAACACCTCTGCAAATGTTGTACGTTGTGCCTTAAATCCTATTGTATTTACGTTTGCTACGTTGTTACCAATAACATCCATCGCAATTTGATGAGTTGCTAAACCTGATACACCTGAATACAATGAACGCATCATAGTACATTCCTCCTCTCTATTATTACCAATTTAAACCTTGTTACTCCTATGTGACAAAAAAAGTCACACAGGATTATAAATTATCGTTTTAAGCTAAGTAATTCTTGTAACATTTCATCTGAAGTAGTAATAGTTTTTGAGTTTGCTTGGAAACCACGTTGAGTAGTTATCATTCCTGTAAACTCTGTTGATAAGTCAACGTTTGACATTTCAAGTGTACCTGTTAAGAATATACCTTCCATACCAATACCGTCAAATTCTCCTGAGTTTGCTGTTTGTGCGAACAAGCTATCCCCAACTTTTTCCATACCTGCTGAGTTTGCAAATTCTGTAACAACTATTTGTCCAAGAAGTTTCATTTCACCATTTGAATAATATGCATTAATTTTTCCATCTGTACCAACATCATAACCCATAAGTTCACCCATTGCACGACCTGTACCAGAACCATCTACGTCCCCTGTACGTGGGTCAAGTGATGAAGTTGCTTCATATTGAGTGATATAGCTGATATCTACTGTTACTAGACCTTCTGAGTCCCCAAAAGTTGAGTTTACAGGTGTTCCAGTTATAGGATTATTTAAGTCTAATCCATCTATTATTAGTAGTCCTTCTCCATCTCCATACGTTGGGTCAAGTGTACCGTTTGATGTAAATCCTACAACTCCATCTCCTGTTAGTGATATTCCGTCAGCAGTATATTCATTACCATTTGTGTCCCAAAGAGTTGTTGTTCCATCGTCATTAGTAGGTATGCTTACGCTCCACTCACTTATATCTCCATTTACTCCAAGATATCTAAATTGAATTTCCATACTATAATAGTTTCCTAGAGAATCATAAAATCTAATGTTTGTAGAGATTGGATCTCCTTCTAACAAGTTTCCATCTTCATCAAATACAGCTGAGTCTGAAACGTTAAGGTTACCTGTAACAGTAACGTCTGTTGTTGCTTCTGGTGTTGCACTTGCATTTCCAACTGAACCAATTTGTAAGTCTGTAACTTGACCTCTAACTATATCTGTTCCATCTGCATTTGCTGGCCAACCTTGAACTTTCATACCATTTGGTATAACTAAGTTACCCCATTGGTCAATTCTTAGTGCCCCTGCTCTAGTAAAGTATGTTCCATATGCATCAGAAACAATTAACATTCCATCACCATCAATCATAAGGTCAAATGGGTTATCTGTTCTTTGTGCAGAACCTGTAGTCATCAGTGTATCGATTGATGATAAGTTTGACCCAAGACCTACTTGCATTGCATTTTGTCCCCCACGACCTGTTGCATCACTTGCACCTGTCGCTGGTGTAACAGTTTGTGAAAACACCTCTGCAAAAGTAGTTCTTTGTGCCTTAAACCCTATTGTATTAACGTTTGCTACGTTGTTACCAATAACATCCATTGCGATTTGATGAGTCGCTAGACCCGATACCCCTGAATATAATGAACGCATCATAATAAAATTCCTCCTTATTTTACATCTAATATTGAATTTTTCTAAACTATCCCCGTATTATTCTTCGTCTGTTGATGTACTATCACTTGTTGATACATCTTCACCAGTTAATGGATCTCTAACCGCTTCAAGATCATCAAAGTTCATGTAATATCCGTTTACATAAATATAAGTGTTATTTTCTTGTACCGCAACGTATTGTGCAATACCTGTGATAGTTATTTCGTTTCCATCATCATCTAATACAGTACCTGTAACTTCACGTCCTGTTATCGTTGGATTGTCAACCAAACTTTGTACGTTTTCAAATTCGATAACAACTTCTTTGTCCCCTGTTCCAACAACAACATAAGCCGTCGTTCCATCAAGTCTAACCTCAAGTACTTCACCTTCAATAATTGTTGATTCTGCGTCACCATATATCGCCATATCAACAACTGCTTGAATTGTTTTTCCAATCGTTTCAAACGCTGATGAACCAGATGTGATGTTGCTTGAGTCATAAACGTATTGAACTTGATCCATCTCAATTTCAGTTCCATTTACGCCAAGATACGTCGTACTTCCTGAAACTTTAACGTATTCAACTTGACCGATAGTATAATCTATTCCTCCGTTGCTATAATCCACATACTCTATGAAACTTCCAACCATATCTAGAGCCATTTGTTTTTCCGTGATGTTTGCAATATTAGTCATTTGTTCTAAGGCTGAAAATTGTGCAAGCTGTGCAAGCATTTCTGAGTTATCCATTGGGTCAAGTGGATCTTGATATTGAAGCTGTGTAATTAACAGCTCCAAAAACGCCTCTTGCCCAAGCTCTTGTACTGGTTCTCTAACTTCGACAGTATTTTGTATTATTGAACTGTCAAATGAAACATAACTCATAAGTCTTACCTCCTACTATATCTTAACATTTACATTTTGATCATGTTGTACTTGTGCAATATCCCCTTCTTCTTGATGTACTTCTGCCGCTTCAAGTTCTTCAAGGTGCATTTGTAACAACTCTTCTATTCTCTTATTTGATTTGTTTTTTTGGTGATTCATTTGTTCTTGGTAACCTTGATCTTTAACTTCAACGTTAAATTCACCCACTGTTAAGCCTTGTGCTTCCATAGCTTCTTTTAGTGCCTCAATTTGATCTAGAACCATCTCTTTTACTTTTTCGCTGTCAACCTTGATTTCTCCTCTAATTACTCCACTGTTTTCAGTAACAGTTAGTGATAATTTTCCAAGGCTTTCAGGGTCTAAGTCGATTGTAATTTGTTTCCCATCACTTAAAGTAACAATTTGGATAGTATCTATCAGTTGAGTCATGATAGGTTTTGCATCACCCCCTGTAAAAGCCGATGAAGCCGAAGATACTCCTGCTGCCATATCAGTTTTAAACGCATTTGTTAAATTTACAAATGGATTAAAGTTTGGATCTTCAACTGATACGTCTTGATTAACAAAAAATGGTAGTTCTTTGTCTTCATCGCCTGTGTTTTGTTTTCCTGTTTCAACTTCAACTTCAATTTCTTGTGTTGAAGTTGTTGTGCTTTGTTGATTAATTGCATCGTTATCTAATGAAATTTCACTGTCCTCAGATGCTGTTTTTAAGTCAAAACTTCTTAAAACTACATCTTCAACATCAACTTCTTCAACAAATTCTTCAATCACAAACTCATTGTTTGTAAGCAAATCTTTTAATCCAATAATACTTTGTTGTAAATCTGCATCTGTCACTAAATCCTCAAAAGTGTACAACTCACTTATTATAGTATCAAGAAGTCCCATATCTTCAAACAAATCACCAACGTTAGCATCTAAAGAACTCAACAGTTCAACAAGTTGTTCTTGTGGAATTTGTAGCATTGTAGCCATCATAGCAATTGCATCTTCCTCAGAAATTTCTTGTTGGTCGCCATTTGCTGGCTTTGTAGTTTCTTTTGTAACTTTTTTATCTGAAACTTGGTTAGTATCTTTATTTGTAGTATCTTTATTTGTAGTTGTACTATCTTTTTTACTATAGTCATCTTTTTTATAGCTATTATCAGTACTATTACTGCTACTACTTTGGTTGTTATTACTACTATTTGCCGATGCTGTATCTAATGCACTTTTAAAGCTGTCTTGTGCACTTGAACTAAACGACGTTGATTGTGTGTTACCAAAAGTGTTTGCTATAAATTGAACTGCTAATGTACTCATAAATGATCCCCCTTATATTTTAATCCTAGTTAAATGGTGATAGCAGCCTTATAACTTGTGCTGCATTATCTACTGACATTTTATCAAGTATAGATGCCTTACTACTTGTATCCATATTTTCTAAAATATTCTGTACTAAAACTATATCTGTTTCTAAAAGTAATTCTAACGCTGCTGCTGCTTGTGATACCTTCATATCAGCAATTAGCGATGCATGAGCTTGTTGCTCTGCAGTTAGTGCAACGCCTCCTTTTAGGCTTGCATATATTTGGGCTGCTGTTTCAGGATACATATCTTCATATGTTTTCACAAATAGTGATGGATTTGCATTTGCAAGTTCATAATCCCAAGCCAGTTGCTCTGCAACAAAAGCATTATATTCTGACTCGAACGTTTGTAATCTGGAAATTTGTGCTCTAAGCTCTGTATTAGTATCTTGCAAATTTGCGATACTAGTATCTTTTGCCGCAAGCTGTGCTTCCAAACTTTGTATATACGGGTCAACAACTTCTTCTACTTCTTCCCTAATAACAAATATACTATTAAGCACTGGTATATCTTGTGTCATTTCTGCAATCTGGGGGTATACCATATCCCAGTTTAAATACATAATAACACCCAACACTAAAAAAAGAAATAGTAATATAAATTTTCTTTTCTTTTTTTTCTCTTTCTTAGCTTCTTTCTTGGCTTCCTTCTTAGCTTCTTTTTCAGCTTTTTTAGCTTCTTTTTCGGCTTCTTTTTCAGCTTTTTCAGCTTCTTTTGCGGCTTTTTGTTCTTCCTTACTTAGTTCTTCTGGCGCTTCGTTCTCTGTGCTCACTCTATTCCCCACTTTCTTGCTTAATGTAGCGATAACTTACTATTTCATCTATCAATTTTTGTTCTTCTTCTCTCATCAATTCTTGTTGTTCAAGCTTGTGAATTTCTTTAAGATTTTCCAAAATTTTTCTAGACTTCATAGCTTCCACTAAGTTATTTTGTTTTTCTAGAATAGTTTCTGAGGCCTTTTCTATATCTTGATCAATAGCTGTAATTTTATTAAAAAGGTCAACTTTGTAATTATTTAAATTGTCAATAGTAGCTGGGTCTATCTTACCAGATAAACACTTTACTAGTTCATCACTAAGCTCTCGTTGCTCTTGTTTTAGAATTTCTTTTTGAGCATCAAGTTTTTCTTTATGTGCATAAGCATCAGCAAGCTCTTTTTTCTTAACTTTTTCGATGTTATTTTTTAAAGATAAAACTGACTCAAGCCTAAATTTTGCAGCCATATTTTAACCACCAATTTCTTTCATTAATTTTAGCGTTTCATCAATACTAATGTTGTCACTAGTTTGTTGAGTTAAAAATTTGTTTATAGCCTCCATCTTAACAATCGCTTTATCAATTTCTGGATTACTTCCTTTATTATAAGCCCCAACATTGATAAGGTCTTCTGCTTCGTGATATATAGCCATATATTTTTTTATTTCCATTGCCCACTTTCTATGCTCTGGTGATGTTATATCACCCATTACCCTAGATATACTTGCAAGTACATCAATAGCTGGATAATGTGCTTTGTGAGCGATTTTACGAGATAACATAATATGACCATCTAAAATACCCCTTGCGGTATCTGTTATTGGTTCATTAAAGTCATCTCCATCAACTAATACTGTGTATAGCCCTGTTATACTTCCTTTGTCGTCATTTCCTGCACGTTCAAGTAGCTTTGGCATTACTGCAAAAACCGACGGTGTATATCCCCTTGAAATCGGAGGCTCTCCTATCGATAATCCTATCTCTCGTTGTGCCATAGAAAAACGTGTTAATGAGTCCATAAGGAGCAACACATCTTTACCTTGACTTCTAAAGTATTCTGCCATCGCAGTAGCTGATTTTGCCGATTTAAGCCTAATTAAGGCGGGCTGGTCAGATGTTGCCACAACTACTATGGAACGTTTTAGTCCTTCAAGTTTCAAGTCTTTTTCAATAAACTCTCTAACCTCACGACCACGCTCTCCTATTAGAGCGATTACGTTTATATCCGAAAGAGCATTTCTGGCTATCATACCCATAAGTGTACTTTTACCAACCCCACTACCTGCAAATATTCCCATACGTTGTCCTTTGCCAAGGCTAAGCATACCATCTATCGCCTTAACACCTAAAACTAGTTGTGTTTCTATTCGTTCTCTTGAAAGCGGATTTGGAGCTGTGTTTTCAATCGGTGCATCAAACTTACAGTTCATAATTTCACCATCAAGCGGATTTCCTTGCCAGTCAACAACTTTTCCAAGTAGCGACTCATCAACTTTAACACTAATTTTTTGCCCTGTAGCTAAAACTTCGCAACCTGGTCCTATCCCCTCGATATCGCCAAGTGGCATAAGCAAAATGTTTCTATCTCTAAATCCAACAACTTCAGCAAGTAAGTTTTTACCTCTATCCTTAGTAACTACTTCACAAATATCCCCGATATTTGATATTGGTCCGATTGACTCAATCGCCATTCCGACCACCTTTGTAACTCTACCTTTATACAAAAAAGGAGTTTTTTCAGTAACTTGTTTATATTTTGCAAAATCAATCATACTTTTTCCTCAACTTTATTAAGAAGTTTCAAATCCTTTTTAACTTTATCCAAAGTTTTTGAAACATCGTAATGAATTTCCCCCACATCTGTTACTATTATACATGCATAGTCTGGCAAATCACTTCTTTCAGAAACTGTTACATTTTTTGCGATAGTTTTTATTTCCTCAAGCTCATCTTCAGTTGTGATAGAATAAACTTTTGAAGAAATCTGAATTTTTACGTTTTCGATTGAACTTTCTTGGCGTAAAATTTTTCGCACTAGATATTTCAACCAAATCCCTGAATTTTCTATTTCATTAGAAATAATAAAATCTAACAAATCACTAACCAAATCTATAATGTCTGGTTCTGAGTCAACTAAAACTTGCTTTTTTTCTTTTTCAATTTGTTGTTTTGCTTTCTTTTTTAAAACATCAATTTCTTTTTGTGCTTTCTTTTTCATCTCACCAATATGTATATCGGCTTCTTTTTTATCCTTCTCAATCTTTTCTTGCATCTCTTGAGCATACGTATTGGCTTGAATTTTTGCATCTTGTAAAATAAAGGAAGCTTCAGACTTAGTTTCCTCAATAACTGCTTGCTTTTTAGCAAGTAGCTCACCTATCTCCCTTTGGAATTTATTTACTTCTTTTTTATGATTTACCTCTTCTTGATTTGCAAACACCATGCTATCATCAAGAACTTCTTCATCTGGAATATCATCTATAGTACCAAGGCGAATCGGTATTGATTCGCCTTTGATACGTCCACCTTTAACTATACTAGTCAACCATCTCATCTCCTGATCCACGTGAAATTACAATTTCGCCTGTTTCTTCTAGCTTACGGATAACAGCAACAATTTTTTGTTGTGCTTCTTCTATCTCTGTCATACGTTTTGGTCCCATAAACTCTAGGTCTTCTTGAATCATAGCAGCAAGTCTAGTTGATACGTTTTTAAATATAAGAGCTCGAACTTCTTCGTTTGCACTTTTAAGAGCAACTGCAAGTTCTTTGTTGTCAACCTCACGAAGCAATCTTTGAACATCTTTGTCCCCAAGAGTAATAATATCCTCGAATACGAACATAAGTTTTTTGATTTCTTCTGCCAATTCTGGTTCTTCCAGTTCCAAGCTTTCCATGATGTTTTTCTCAGTTGCACGGTCAACAAGGTTGATAATTTCTACGATAGCTTCTAAACCACCAACAGTTGTGTATTCCTCTGTAGCAAGAGCTGATAATCGTTTTTCAAATTCTTTCTCGATATCATTAACAACATCTGGCGATGCACGGTCCATCTGGGCAATACGTTTTGAAGTTTCCACCTGCAATGAAATAGGTAGAGCCCCAAGTATCTCTGACGCTTGCTTTGGCTTTAAATACGATAATATAAGAGCAATCGTTTGTGGATGCTCATTTTGAATAAAGTTTATAAGCTGTGCAGCCTCTGTTTTACGCGCAAATTCAAATGGACGTATTTGCAGTGACATTGTAAGCTTACTAAGAACTTCATTTGCTTTATCACTTCCAAGAGCTTTTTCAAGAAGTTGTTTAGCATATCCAATACCACCTTCGGCGATATATTCTTGAGCCAAACAAATCTCATAAAATTCTTTTAAAACTTCTTCTTTAACTTTGGGTGATACAGACTTTATGCTGGCAATTTCAAGTGTAAGTTCTTCAATTTCTTCTTGCTTTAGATACTTAAATATGGCCGATGATTTCTCTGGTCCTAGAGATATCAAAAACATGGCGGCCTTCTGTTTGCTTGATATTTCTTCCATATCCATAAACTTAATCCTCCCAATCTTCTTCTAACCAATTTCTTAATAGTGATGCAACAGCCTCTGGCTTCTCATCAACAAATTTCTCAATTCTACGTTTAGTTTCAAGCATTTCACGTAGTTCAATATCTTCAAGTTCTTCTTCCTCTTCTTCAGTTGTTGGTTCCATAACTTCTTCAGCAATAGTTTCAAGAACTGTTTCTGTTGCAAGTTCTTCTTCAACCTCAACAACTTCTTCTTGTTTTCTAAATCTAAATAGAACTAGAACAACAATGATACCAAGAGCTAACAATAGTATAAATGGTATATAATCAGAAAGATTAATTTCATACACTGGTTCATCTCTAAACACAGGTTTTTCATATCCATAAACTACTACATTGTTTATCCCAGACCCTGTTCGCACAGCGTCAAGAGTTGCTTGGTCAACATCAATTGCAACTGGATTTGCATTTGCAATTTTGTATTCTGTCCAAGACATTCCATCTGGAAGTGTGTCTTTTAATACAGATTCGTCATAAATTACATTTCTAAATACATATACTGCAACAGATGATGCAGCGTAGTCAATTGTGCCTGTACTGTTAGAGGCACTAGAAACAACTCTATTAGTATGATAATATGTGTCTGCTGTTTCTGTAGAACTTTCAAACGATGTAGTTTCACCTGTAACATATCCTGGAACTTCATCAATATTTGCATCAACACCAACAGTATCTCCATCATCACTTAAACTAGAACTTTCTGCCGCTGTAGTATGCTGTTGATAAATAAGTCCCGCACTAGACCCCTCAATAGGTGAGTAATACTCTTCTCTAGTTTCTTGATATTGATCAAATTCTAATATTAAGTTTGAGCTAATAGTTATCTCATCATAAATTGGTGATAATAATGAGTAAATTTTACTTTTTATATCAGCTTCAGCTGCTAATTTAAGTTGTTGTTGTCCTGTTGCAACAAATTCGTTGTCGGTTTCTCCGTTGTATAACAAATTCCCATTTGTATCTACTATAGTTATGTTCGACATATCTAAATTGTTAACGCTATTTGCCATATATCTTGCAACTGCTACAATTTGCTCATTAGACAAAGTATTTCTAACATCAAGCATAACACTTGCAGTACTTACCAAGTCAGATGCAAGGAAAGAATTTTTTGCCTCTGGTATGTTCAAACTTACTGTGGCACTATTAATTCCACTCATAGCACCAAGTGTTTCTTCAAGTCTTACTAATTCATAATATGCTTCTTTTGCACTTTTTTCTGACTCCGTGGTCGTCATGGAGTTATCTATTGAATCGGCAAAAGTGTAGTTACCATTTGGCACTTGTTCGCTAGCCAACATAATTTTTGTACGGCTCAAATCATCAGAATTTTGTAATTCTATCGTTGTTCCACCATCTAATAAATTGTACGCAATTCCATAACTATCTAAAGCATCTACAACTTCTGCCGCTGCAGTTAGGTCCAAATTTCTGTACAAAACACTTGTTTGAGGTCTTGAAAACATGAAAACCATTACAACTATTGCGATAAGTAAAGATGCTACTCCAACCCCAATTTGGATTTTTTGTTTCTTTGGAAGGTCATTCCATCGTTGTGTCAATTGATTAGATACCTGTGTAACTGTTTCTTCCATTTCGTCACCTCATCCCATTTGTATTTTATACAGGTATTTGCATTATCTCGTCATATGCTTCCATAAGCTTGTTTCTAACTTGCATCGTAAAATTTAACATCAAACTAGATTTTTCTTGTGCTATCATCAAGTCATGAATATTGTCATTTTTACCAGTCATAAAGTCATATGTTAGCTGTGTTGTAATTTGCTCAGCCTCGTTTGTAGCAACTAGTAAATCTTTTGCTGCGTCGAATGATATTTTGAATACGCTATCATCCATAGTATATTGCTTATTTTGAATACTAGGCATAGGTATCATGTCAATCATATTAATTGGTTCTATCATTTATATAACTCTCCTTAATCATATTAATTTTGTTTTTCTAGCCTATTGACCAAGCTCTAAAGCTTTTGCATTCATAGCTTTTAAGTTGTTAAAAGCTGTAACACTAGCTTCATAAGAGCGACTCGCCGAAATCATATCAACCATTTCAGTTACAATATCAACATTTGGCATCGTTACATATCCATCAATATCTGCATCAGGGTGCGTTGGATCGTAAACTACTGGCATATTAGAGTTGTCTTTTACTATTTGAGTAACTTGAACCCCTTTGACATCTGAAACATTTTTGTTTAAACCTAATTGTTTTTCTAAACTTTCTTGAAATGTCCCACTACCATCAATAGCTTCCATCAAAACTGTTTTTCTTTGATAAGCCCCACCACCATCAGCGGTTCTAGTTGTGTTAACATTTACGATATTTTCTGTAATAATATCAAGTCTAAATCTCTGTGCTGTCATTCCCGTAGTTGCGATATTCATTGCGTTAAAAAAAGACATTTTGTTACCCCCTATCTAATATTTTGGAATATGTACTGATATCTCTGTATTTGAGATTGTACACGTTCAATTAAAGTATCATATCTAAGTTTTTCGATACTTAGTTCTGCCATTTCTTGGTCAATATCAACATTATTTCCATCAAGTCTCATTGTAGTATTTTCATATATTTTGTAGACGTATGGTTCAATTTTGTTGATATCAATATCTTTTATTCCGTTTTGGTCTATTTCTTGTTGCAGCAAAACTTCAAATGCTACATCAGCTCTTTTGTAATTTGCAGTGTCAACGTTGGCGACGTTGTTTGTCAGCTGTGTATAGCGTAAAGTTGATGCATCAAGGGCTTTGGTCGTTATGTCTATGTCGTAAAACATATTAAAAATCACCCCTATCTGTGCTGTGTAATTAAAAATTAAATAACTTTTAATCGTCCTGTTAAACATTATCCTATATTTGCAAGAATTTTGCAATAGGTATCACACAATTTATACATTTTTTCATTATTTGTGTAATATTTTCGGGTTTTTGTCGAATTAATGGTATATAATTTATAAAATATTAGATACCAAAATTCTAATTAGGGGTTGTACAATTGTATCCAACAAACTTATTAGGCAAATCATTATCACTGCTTTTGAACAAATCTCGCTATAATGTTTAATCCCTTTTGTTTGATAGTATATACAATGCTTTAACCCTTGGTAACCCAGTTCAAGATAAGTTACTACTATCATCGTGCCTTGAATTCCTATCATTAACAATCCGATTATTATGCCTTTTACGCCATAAAGCAACATAAAACACGTAAATGTAAAGCTATAGCTAAACGTTGTGTAAAAGAAACTAATAATAGAAATCGGTAGTAAATTTCTGTTAAGTCCACCTACAAATATTAAAAACCCACTAATAGTATATGTAAGAATGGAATTTTTAAACACTTCTAACAATTGTAGGTCGATATTTGGTGTTGTTAAATATTGGTTAATCGTAAATAGTAGCGTTGAATTATCTCTAATTGTGACTGCGTAGGCTGTACCCGCCAAGCTTGCAATTAATAATATAAGCATGTACAACTTTCTTTGGTGAATAAACGTTGGTAAATCCAAATAATAATCTTTTTGCATATTTAATCCTCCTGATAATTTATTGTTTAATAATAAATTATGATACCGCCATACATTATTAGAACCATCAAATTTGTACGTGCATTTTTTTTACACTAATGGTATACTTTATTTATGGAAAGGAGGACAACCTATGTTTTTATTTTGGACAGGCATTGCCATAATATTTTATGCTATATTTTTTCTATACAAAGATAAAATATTTTTTCTACTTACAATTAGTTCATTATGTACCTCTGTAAGTTGTATAATAACAGACAATTACTTTTTACAACTAGTCGTTATGATTATTTCTTGTAGCTTTCTTATATGGTACTGTATATCAGTTAAGCAAATAAAACTATTTAGAAAAATTAAACCTGTATCTTTACATAACCTAATAGGTAAACCCGCCGAAGTTATCGAATATATCGGTAATGATTCGGAACAATTTGGAACAGTTAAACTAAACGGTGATATTTGGTTTGCAAAATCTATAACTGAAGATACCTTCGCTCAAGGCTCACAAGTTTTAGTTGTTGGAATTAAAGGATTATTCGTTTACGTACAAAAATACCAGTAGAATATTGTTCTACTGGTATTTTTGCATTATGTTAAACTATTAATAAACTCTCTAATACGCTCTACGCCTGTTTCTATACTAGGCATGTCAACAGCATACGAAAGTCTTATATAGTCTGCTGTTCCAAAATCTGCACATGGTACTACGGCAACTTTCGCTTCTTCTAATAAAAGCTTAGCTAAAGTGTTAGCGTCCTCAATAACTTCATTGTTATAAGACTTTCCATAAATTTCAGATACACCTACAAAACAATAAAATGCACCGTCAGGCTTAACAACATCAAATCCTTTAATTTTACTTAGTTCATTATACATGTATAATCGGCGTCTGTCAAACTCTTTTATCATAATTTTTAAACAAGATTTGTCACCACTAAGTGCAGCTTCTGCCGCTTTTTGTGCAATCGAGTTAGGGTGAGATACCGCATGTGACTGAATATTTTTTGCTGCGTTTGCAACTTCTGTTGGTGCAGCCATATACCCAACCCTCCAACCTGTCATTGCAAAGCTTTTTGAAAATCCATTTAATGTTATCGTATGGTTATAAACTTCTTCTGATAAACTTGCTATCGAAACATGCTTTTTGCCATCATACACTAAATATTCATAGATTTCATCTGCTACAATCCATAAGTTGTTTTTTAATGCAACATCTGCAATTGCCTGAAGTTCTTCTTTAGTGTAAATAACACCTGTTGGATTTGATGGGTTATTTATTAATATCGCTTTTGTTTTTGGCGTAATGGCTTGTTCAAATTCTGATATTTGCAATTTGAAGTTATTTTCACGTTTCATAGTTACAATTTTTGGTGTAGCTCCGACCATCTTCACCATCTCCGCAAAGCTAAGCCAATATGGAGCTGGTATTATCATCTCATCGCCTGGATCTAAAATCGACATAAATGCATTAAGCAATGTATGTTTTACACCATTGTTTACTACTATTTGTTCTGGCGTGTAAATCAATCCATTTTCTTCTTCCAGTTTTTGTGATATCGCTTCTCTTAAACTACGTATACCTGCTGCTGGGGTATATCTAGTGAAACCATCATCTATTGCTTTTTTTGCCGCTTCCTTTATATAGTCTGGAGTATCAAAGTCAGGCTCACCTGCTCCAAAACCAATAACATCAATTCCAGACGCTTTAAGTTCAGCCGCCTTAGTAGTTATAGACAACGTTGTAGAAAGCTTAATGTTTTTTGCTAATTCTGAAATCATATAATCACCACCATTTTCTTAATAATAAAATAATTATAATAAAAAACCCATAATTATTCAAGCAAAAAAAGGAACTTGCCAAATGACAAGTTCCTTTTTTTACTTTGCAAATTCAATTGCTCGTGTTTCACGTATAATGTTAACTTTGATTTGTCCTGGATAATCCAAATCTTTTTCGATTTGTTTTGTGATGTCTCTAGCCAATATTGGTAAGCCATCATCATTAATTTTATCAGGTACAACCATAATTCTCACTTCACGCCCTGCTTGAATTGCATATGATTTTTCTACCCCTTCAAATGAAGTTGTAATTTCTTCAAGTTGTTGTAAACGTTTGATATAAGTTTCTAAAGTTTCACGTCTCGCCCCTGGACGTGCTGCCGAAATAGTGTCAGCTGCTTGCACTAATATTGCTATTGCCGACTCTGCTTCAACATCACCGTGATGTGATTCTATTGAATTAATTACTACTGCATTTTCGCCGTATTTTCTGCACAAATCAGCTCCCACCGTAACATGCGAGCCTTCAACATCATTATCTAGCGATTTTCCAATGTCATGTAGCAGTCCCGCTCTTTTTGCAAGTCTAATATCAAGACCAAGTTCCGCTGCCATTACACCACATAAGTTTGCTACTTCTATAGAATGTCTTAATACATTTTGTCCGTAGCTAGTTCTAAACTTCATTTTTCCAAGTAATCTTATAATTTCTGGGTGAATACCATGTACACCTGTTTCAAATGTTGCAGCTTCACCTTCTTCACGAATTATAACTTCTATTTCTTTTCGTGCCTTATCAACCATTTCTTCAATTCTTGCCGGGTGAATTCTACCGTCTATAATTAGTTTTTCTAATGCTATACGAGCGATTTCTCTCCTTATTAAATCAAATCCTGATAATATAACCGCCTCTGGTGTATCATCAATAATTAAATCAATACCTGTCAAAGTTTCTAATGTTCGTATATTTCGTCCTTCACGTCCTATTATACGTCCTTTCATCTCATCATTAGGTAATGTTACTACTGATACTGTTGAGTCAACCACGTGGTCAGCTGCACACTTTTGTATCGCCGTTGTTAAAATTTCACGTGCTTTTTTGTCGGCTTCTAGTTTTGTTTGATACTCAACATCCTTGATTAGTATAGCCGACTCATGTTTGATTTCATTTTCTAGTGTTTGTAGTAGTACTTCTTTTGCTTCTTGAGCCGTAATTCGTGCAACTTTTTCAAGTTCTTCAAATTTTTTGGCTTCAAGGTCTTCAATGTTAATTTTAGTTTTTTCGACCTTATCTAATTTCTTTTGTATTTGTTCTTCTTTTTGTTCGATTGCTAAGCTACGTTTGTCTATTGATTCTTCTTTATTTAACAATCTTTTTTCTAGTTGTTGTAGTTCTGTTCTACGTTCTTTTGCTTCTTGTTCTGTTTCATTTTTTAGTTTAATATTTTCTTCTTTTGCTTCAAGCAACAATTCCCTTTTTTTAGAGTCGCCTAGTTTTGTTGCATCTTCTATAATAGTTGTAGCTTTTTGTTCTGCTGATTGTATTATTGATTCTGCAATTCCTAATTGTTTTTCTATTATATTTTTTCTATATAAAAATCCAATTAAAGATCCGATTATTAAACTAGCTATCGCACATATTATTGTCGTCGTAATGATTTCCACCTCCCTAGTATTTTTGTATACAAATAACATCATAATTGTATAACGTTTTAAAAAGGCTGTCAACCCTTATACTAAAGAGGTTTCCTCATTATTTAATGATTATTGTGCTTCTTCAACTAGTTCTTTCTTATCATCTGCTTCTAAAAGATGATTGTCTATATCAATATTGAAGTGTTTTTTGATAGCTTCTTCAATCTCATCTAACAGTTCTGGGCTATCTTTTAGATAGATTTTTGCATTTTCACGCCCTTGTCCAAGTCTAGTATCTCCATATGAATACCAAGCACCACTTTTATTCACTATGTTTATGCTTGCACCAAGGTCAATCACATCGCCTTCTCTTGATATACCTTCACCATACATAATATCAAATTCTGCTTGTTGGAATGGTGGTGCAACTTTATTTTTAACTACTTTTACTCTAGTTCTGTTTCCAACAAAGTCATTATTTTGTTTTAATGACTCAATTTTTCTAATGTCTAAACGCACTGAAGAATAAAATTTAAGTGCACGTCCACCTGGTGTAGTTTCTGGGCTACCAAACATTATCCCAACTTTTTCACGTAATTGGTTTATAAATATAACTGT
>MDSP01000125.1_pt1 | contig 16929 bp, 11 predicted proteins | sample 1005811 | NCBI WGS metagenome assembly MDSP01 (sample SAMN05526596, study PRJNA338239) | gut metagenome | isolation source: stomach gut content | host: Naso elegans | place: Saudi Arabia: Red Sea | collected 2011-04
CTGAAGTTTTAGGTAGATCGCTTGAGGTATTTAGTAATAAATATCCCAGATAAATGTTTATCATAGTTTGTTTTTATGAACTAACAGAATGCGGCTTATTTCTCACATTCATTTTATTTTTCTAATTGTAAAAATTATATTGAATATATTGTATCAGCTTAATTTTAAATACTATAATAATGGTATAATTATATAAATTTTTCTGTAATTAGAATTTTTATATACCTGATTATTTTTTCTGAGCAAGTCTATTATAATGTAATTATATCATACTCTGTCAAACATATGCCAGAAGAAGGCAATAGATATGCCTCATCAATATTTCTTACACTATCAACTTCTATAAATTGCCCGTCATTATTTTTTATAAATAGCTTATAAAGAGAATCAGTTTTATTTAGAAAAGAAACGCTTATGTAGATTAAAGGCATTTCTTTTTTTATTGTGTTATATACTTCTATCTTTGAATACTTTTCTTCTGTGCCCACAACCATAGCCATGAGCCTTCTGCCTGCTAAGTATGACTTTAATGTCGGCTCTATAGGCTTAGTGCTGCTTTGTTTATTTTTATCTTTGCTTTCACTAATGCTATTGCCATGCATAAAAAATCCCGTATCACTTTCACGGCGGCTTATCGTGTCAAGCTCGGCTATATAGCTTTTTATCGGTTCTTTGTGTAACATCACCTCATATTCTTGCCCACTACCAAGCCTATAAAGTGTATCTATGAGCATGCGGTACACACGCACAGTATTTGCCACATAATAAACACTTTTCATACGCCCTTCAATTTTTATAGAATCCACACCAACATCATTGAGCAGGTGAAGATATTCTGCCATGCGTAAGTCTTTGGCACTCATTATCGTTGTATAATTATCGCCTTCTTCGATTGGCATGAATGTTCCTTTCCTGCTTTGTTCTTCTAGGTAGTACATACTTTCATCTTCATTGTGATTACTGCTGTCATCGCTATTACAATTACAGTTATTACTATCACAATTATTACCACCGTTACTATTTGAATATGCTTTGAAATTCCAGCGGCACACTTGTACACAATCGCCACCATTTGCATCACGGGAGCTGATATAATTTGAAAGCAAACACCTGCCCGAGTAGGACATGCAAACAGCACCATGGGCAAATACTTCGAGTTCTAAGTCTGTTTTCTCTCTTATAGATTTAATATCTTCTAGGCTACACTCACGCCCAAGTATTATTCGAGAGGCACCAAGATCTTTATAGACAGCAACACTTTCACTATTGAGGACATTTGCCTGTGTGCTTATGTGTATAGCACACTTAGCGTCAAAATATACACAATCATATAAGAAAAAGGCACATACAATACCACTATAACTTGAACAACGATAACCGCCAAGTTTGGTAATATAAGTGCCTTGTTCCAACCTTTTTTGTCCAAAAAACTTTCTGCAAATAGATGAAACATCACAACGATAAATATTGAATTTATTAGCAACTCAAATACTCGTTCCAAGCAGTTCATCTCCTTTAATTTTACAAAATAATTGTTTAACTTCTGCTCGCCTATTTGGCGTAATTGCAAAACTTTCGTTATTTTTTAATACCATTTCATCGTGCTTATATGAATGTACAAACTTAGGATTTATTAATATCGACTGGCTTACTCTATAAAAATCAACGTTAATTTGCGACAAATAATTTTGCACGTCATTTAATTTTGCATAATATTTATTGTTATCATTTGCAGTTTTTATATACACACTACGCCCTTTGCTTTCAAAAAACATTATATCCGATATCAAAACTTTGAAATGTTGACGTTTAAATTCATACCAGAAATATATCGGAGCTTTTGTTAGCCCCGATACTATTTGTTTGTAATATTCCTCAAATTTTTGTTTGTCTATAGGCTTTGTTAGATACCCAAACGCCCTAACTTCAAAGGCATTTGGTGCAAAACTAATAAAGTTTGTAACATAAATAATCGCTACGTTTTTATCAAGTTCTCGCACTTTATGCCCCGTATCTATACCGTTTATATCGCCCATTTCAACATCAAGATATATAATTTCATACGACGTATTCTTCAAACTTTTTAGCAAACTTTCGCCGCTAAAAAATACATCTATCTCAACTTGGTTCGTCTGCTCTATATCATAAATACACTGCTCAATTTGTGACGTAAATTTGATATCATCATCACACACAGCAATTTTTATCATTGGAATTTATCGACGTATCTTAAAACTATAGCTGCAACTTCTGCTCTAGTTGCCTCGCCTTTAGGATCTAAAATTCCGTCGCCTTTTCCGCCTATAATTCCATTTTGATATGCCCAAGCCATTGCATCTTCTGCATATGATGAAATTTCTCCAGCATCTGAAAACTCATTTAAACTTGCCACATCTCCAGTGTATGGTCTGTCTGCATATCTCCAAAGTATTGACACCATTTGTTCTCTCGTCACGCTGTCACTTGTTCCAAATGTCGTTGCATCATATCCGCTAACGATATTGTTTTGCACAGCCCAAGTTATAGGCGTTGTATACCAAGCGTCTGATAAAACGTCATCAAATTCAATTGCTGCCCCACCAACTGCTGGTGACCCGTCAAGTCTATGAATTACAGATATAAGCATAGCTCTTGTCATTTGGTCTTGTGGTGCAAACTCTGTATCGCTTACTCCACCAAACAAATTAAGTGCATTCGCCTGTCTAATAACATCATAATACCAGTCTGTTGGTTGAACATCTGTAAACGGATTTTCCCAAGTGCTTCCTGCTGTTCCACTTGATGTGCCGCCTGATGTTGTTCCACCTGATGTCGTACTATCTGTTGTTGTATTTTCTGTTGTGCTATCTGTCGATGTGTCATCTGTTGTTGTATCATCTGTTGTTGTATCGCTACTATCAGTGTTTGATGAAGTTCCTCCAGGTGTTGCCACAACTCCACCTGAAGCCGAACTGTTGCCTGATGAAGTGCTTCCGCTATACGATGGATATGTTGGTGGAACATAATCATCTTCATCATCTTCGCTTGGTTTTGGTGGTGGTGGATCTGGTCTGTCTGGGTCTGTTAACGGTGGAGATACTGGTGGTACTTCCACTTCTGGATCTTCAGGATCCCCTAATGGTGGCGGCACTTCCACTTCTGGATTTTCTGGATCCCATACTGGTGGCGGTACTTCCACTTCTGGATTTTCTGGATCCCATACTGGTGGCGGTACTTCCATATCTGGATCTTCTGGATTCACTGGCGGTACAACTGGCGGCACCACGTCTGGATCTTCTGGATTCACTGGCGGTACAACTGGCGGCACCACATCTGGATCTTCTGGATTCACTGGCGGTACAACTGGCGGCACCACATCTGGATTTTCTGGATCTTCTGGCGGTACTGGTATAATTGGCCCTTGTGGTCCCTCTGGTTCTGGCTCATCTGGATCTGGGACAACGTCTGGTATCACTGGTGGTGTTGGAACATTTGGATCATCTGGGTGAGGTTGCACAACTGGTGGCGTTGGCGGTGATGTTGTCGGTGGTTCTCCTGTCTCTGGCTCACTTGTATCTGGAGCTTGCGTTTCCACAAACTCAGTTGATGTTTCAGTCATATAGGTGCTATCAACAGTTTTTATTGTAGCCGATTTTACTTTACCCCCGTCCAAACTTCCTATATTAAGAATATCGTTGTCAGACAAAGACTTGCTACTATTATCCATAAATATTTCAAGATGAAGATTATCTAGCCAAATTGCTTTTAATATAGTATTGTCTGGGAAACTATCTTCATCAAAAGTAAAACTATCTTTATCAAAAGCAAAATCTTCTGTCTCAGAGAGTTCAAGCGAAACTTGAACTGACTGAGTATCATTAAAGTTATTTATACTTAAATTTATACCACTGTTGGTATATTCGGCTTGCAATGCCATCTGGCTGCTTGCATGCACTGGTGTTGCTACCATCATTACCGATAATGCTAATGCTGTACTAAATTGCTTTCTCATTGGTCATCTCCTTCTAATATAATTGTTGGTAATGTTGCATAACTTTGCGTCATAACCCAGCTTGTTGTGCTTGTCGTTCTATCGTTTGCCGATGCATAATATGGGTCATCGCTACGTTTAAGTTCTGCTTTAACATATACAGGGAACAAACTATCAACGTGCACTCCTGTACAATCTTCGTCATCATCGTGGTCGTGCATAAGTTCTGACTCTGCTTGAATGTCTGGTATAAACACAAAGAAACCGTCGCTCGTGTTTGACACTTCTCCGTCATCTGGAATTTCAACAAACAAAATTGACTCTCCATTTATATATCTTTCAACTTCTTCTTCCGTACCCATAGTGTGGTCAATTTTTAGGTATCTACCTTTCATAAACACTGTGTTATAAACTGGGTCTCCTCTATACGTTCCAACGATAACTACTGTTCCAGCCTTTATTTTTCCGTCTTCGCCAGCCTCTGGGTCAAACACATAATCTTTGCCAAGTATCCCCATCGTTGGGTCATAAAACTCAATGTTATCCCCTGCATATTGGATAAAGTCTAAGTCTTTTATAAACGACTCTGGATCTGATACTCCTGAAATAACAACTTGGTCTAAGTCATAAGCCCAAATACGCTTGTCACTTTCAGGTGCTCCTGGCTTGTTAAAGTATGCGATATATTTGCCATCATCTGTCGTGTCATTATTGCCAAAGTCTAGTGCTTCAATCAAACTGTAATCACTTGGCACATCTGATATACTCATAATCGCCCCTGTTGTCGTTCTCTCAACAATTTGGCTTGTTCCTTGTGGTATATAAATAGAAATATCGTCATTTTTGTAGTTGTTGTATGGCTCTAAACGTATACCACTACTTGTTGTAACCTCGTTAAACTTGATGTGGATATCGCCATTTTCAGCAATCGTTGCGTCCCAATTATCTCTTGATACAACTAAGTCATAGCTTACTTTAACTTGACCTGCATCAATAGTTGAAAGTTGCATACCAAGTTTTGTTACTGGCACAAGTTCATACTCATATGACAAGTTGTTTGCACTTCCAATTTGGTCTTCAAAATACGCATCACTTGCATGCATAAATCCAACCGATTCACCGTTTTTGTACACGACAAATCCTTGAAGTTTCTCTTTTGCAGTGTTGCTAAGTCCGTTTAGTGAAATTGCTACAACTCCACCATTTGTGTCCTCAAACGCTTTGTATTCCGATGTTGCACTAACGCCCGATAACGACGTAATATCTGTATAGCTTGAGTCTAGGCGAAGACGTCTTGACTCGTCGCTTAAGTATTGAACCAAACGTGTTTCAGTTCCAAATTCGCTCATTGCCGAAATTGCCTCTGCTGATAACTCTTTACCCCATGACATAAAGAAATCAGCCAAGTTTTTGCCTGCAACTTCAGACGCAATAATTGCGATACGTTCATCTTTTGTATACGAGCTGTATGCCCCTGCTCTATACATTTTGTTGAAGTTGTAGAAGAAGTTATCTGTTTGTGTTTCATATTCATCATCGTATGCAAGACGCAATTGCCAATACATTCCAAGCTCAACAAACACGTTGTTTGACGCCCCAACACTTATTGTGCTAACTCGTTCAAACACATCATCAAATGGCACACGAGAGTCACCACCTTGAATGTCATCGTCCCAAACTTGTGCAAACAATGAGTAAATGTTGTTTGTAACCTCAACATATCCCATAGTGTCTAAGTTGTGACCAACTTCGTGGGCAATACCCCAACCAAATGTATTGCTGTTTCTTGTTCCTCTAATTAGTGGCGAACATTCTGTATATTCGATACCAACGTGGCTACCTGCTGCATACATAAATGCACCACTAAACATTTGCATGTATCTAATATTTTGGCGTGTTTGGCTCATAAAGTTTTCTTCATCAACCCCATAAGTTGTAAACATTAGCTCCATAAACTGTATCCAAGCAAGCGTATTTTCGTACACTCTATCAACTTTTTGATCCATAGTTGATAAGCCACTTTCAATTCCCGAAAGAATTTGGTCACCTGGCATAGATAGCAATGCATAAGGCATAGAAACTTCTGTTGCGTTATAATAATTTATAGTTGCAGCCGTGTTCATCGTTTTAATTTGAGCAACATACGCTTCTAAGTTTGTAATATATTCCTCAATTACACTTCGACGCTCCGCCTCTGTCATGTCAAACCAGTTAAGCAGTTCAAGCACTGGCATTTCTTTTATCGCAACTGTGCTAAACGTTGTATTATCCGTGTGGTGAATAGCATGCAACTTAATGTCGTCACCTTGGCTACCATTGTATGTGAAGTATAGAACCCCACCGCTTCCCGAAGTAATAGCTGGTATTGTAATTTCATTTCTACCACTTACTAACGTTATTGGAGAGCCTTGCCATGCTGTAACTTCTGCATAAAATTTCGTTGGTGTAACTGTTATCGTTTCACCTTCTGGAATGTCTGCATAAATAGTAAGCGTTTCGCCTGATTTTCCTGTAAATCCAAGTGGTTGGAAACCTCTTGTGCTAAGAACACCATCATGTACAACCCCAAGTGCGTCTGTTTCTCCATTCATAAGGCTTTCTGCAAGCGAAATTTCATGGCTAAGTGTCGTATGGTTTACAAAGTATGAGCTTTCATCACCAAGTCTATCACGAAGTGCATCTATATCACTTTGAGTAACTGTTGATTTAACCTCTGTAAATGTTGTGTCTGTAAATAAGTCCGCAATATCATCTGTCAAGCTGTCATACTCATAGAAGTGTATTTCTGACAACGATGTTACAGTTGGTGCACCTGCATATATTCCGTTTGCAACTTGAATTTTCTGCACGTTGCTCTTGTCAAATGGCAAAATATAAAACGATTTGCCTTGCTCGTTAGTCTTTTTCGTTGCAAGACCAGTTTTTGTATAAGTTGGGTCACCATTTAAGTCATCGCCTTCTTCCCAAATAGCAATAGTATACGAACCGTTTCCTTGCCAATGTGCTCCCATACTGTTTGAATAAATTCCATCAAGTCTAGGAACCCACACCAAATAGTCCATCTCATATGCATCATACAATTCAAACTCTACAACACCAGATAGCCACCATTGGTTTGCTGTCCAATGTGTTTCGTAGTCGCCATCATAAACGTATGATATATCAAATCCTTCTTCACCATAATGGTTACCAACGTTGTTAGCATTTATTAATCTTGCACTTTTGATGTTTGAGTTGTCTATCATATTAGTTTTTGGCACGCCTGGGTCTTCAATAACATCTTCATACGGTGTAGCTTGATATATATTTGATGCTGGACCTTCGCCAATGATATTTTCTGCTCTAACGTATACATCATAAGTAACATCGTTTGTAAGCCCGCTAAGCACATACGACGTACCTTCAATTGGACTTGAATTTGCCTTTTTATAAGTTGTATCATCTTCTTCCTTATAATACACGTTATAACTATCTGCATTTTTTGCTGCCGTATATGAAACATTGATTAATGTGTCACCTGCTCTTAAAGAAAGATTATCAACTTGTGATGGAACTTCTGTTGCCATTGGCGTTGCCGAAACAACTTCTGATGGAACGCTTTCCCAACTTCCTGAAGTTGACGTTACTATAAAGTAATACGTTTCGCCATTTGTCATTTTTTGGCCATCACACATAGCAGCTGTATAACTTTCTGTGTTAACTTTTGCAAGTAAACTATAATCAGCTATATCGTCTGAATACGTATCAGAAACATAAACGTTGTAACCTGTAATATTTACAGACCTGCTCCAAGTTAAATCCACCGATGCATTTTGTGGTGTTGCTTTAAGATTTAAAACTTTTGATTGTTCCATATCAAGCTCATCTGGAACGATGTCTTGAATAAAACTTACTTCACTAACTGTCAAATAATCTGTGTTTCCTGCTTCATCCACAACAGCTGTTACTTTGATAGTTACTTTTTTAACCGCAACTTTTGTACCAAGGTTTATAACAACAGTTTCATTTTCTGTGCTTCTAGCCATAGGTGAACGACTAAAGTCCACAGTCATAGTTCGCTCAACACCATATTCATCTATATATGTAACAATAGTTTCACCTTGTACTCCTATAAATTGTTCTGGTATATCTAAATCTATTACAGTTGTTTCAATCTCGGTTTCAAATTCCATACTAATTTCAGCGGAATTTGTTTCAGTAATTGATCCGTTTTCACTTCTTAAAGTAACTTCTGTATCACCATTAAATAAATCTTCTAAGTCACCTTCAACTACAATATTATCACTTACAACTAAGCTACCATCAACTATATTGGCAAGCATTATTTCTTCAAACACACCTAAAGAATAAAGCTCTTGCCCGATACTGTCCTCCTCTGCGTTTAATGCTCTATTTGATATCGCAAGGTCAAAAATATCAACTTTACCATCGCCATTTAAGTCTACTCCAACATTATCATATGGCAAATCTTGAGCCAAATTTTTTATAACTTCGTTCAAATCGTATTCATTAACCAATCCATTGCCATCAACATCACCTAACATAAACCCGTTAGCATTTGTTTGCACAACAACTTTTAGGTGATTTTCAAAAAGATTAATATTACTAGTTGTAAAATTTGTATATCTATCTGACGATAGTTCAAAACTATACACACCTTGTGGCAAGTTTTTTACTTTTACTTCGACACTTGATATTAATTTTTGTGTTTCATCTGTATATATATAAGTTAATTCATATTCGTATTTATTATCTATTGTGCCTTCTTCTTCTGATAATTTCATAGTACCTATCGGTTCTGTCCCATTTATTCCAGAATCACTATTTAAAGTTACTTCTATATCATTATCTAGTGATTCTGGAACCTCAAATACTATTTGTAATGTTATATTTCCTGCTAATTCTATCGATCTATTTGTTTCTGCTGCCATAACAACGTGTGGACCAAAAGTTGACCCAGCCGTTAGCGACATTGCCATAACGAGCGAAAATGCTTTTCTCAAATCTGTTTCCTCCTTAAAAATAATTTTATAGACTTACGCCCTACACCTAAAAGGCATATCTACGAGTATATCATAAATATGCCTAAAAATTCAATATTATCCTTTTGGTAATTTTATGCCAAACTGTACCCCAGCCTTGATATTTTCTACGAAGTATGTTCCTCCATGTATTTCCATGACCATTTTCACGATGTATAAACCCAAGCCGTGTCCCCCATACTCCCTCGTGCGTGCTTTGTTTACTTTATAAAAACTATCCCACACACTACTAATATCTTCCTCAGATATGTGCGAACCACTATTGTAGACCGTCAATGTTACAAATCCCTCGTCTTCAACCGCTGTAACTTCAATAGTTCCACCCACATTTACATGGGTTATAGCGTTTGTTATATAGTTTGTTACAACTTGGTCAATGTAGTCATAGTCAGCGTAAATAGTGCAACTGGAAATATTTTCAATGTACTCTATTTCTTTTTCGGCAAGCGGCAAAGAATTTTTTATTCCAACTTCTCTAATCAAGTCCACAAAATCAAATTCTTCTTTTTGCAAATTTATTCCACCTGCCTCAATTTGGGAAATTTCTAGCAACTTGCTTACAAGCTTTGTCATTTTTACAGACTCGTCTTCAATAACTTCACAATAAAAATCTTGTGATTGCTTATCAAGCCCAAGCTTTAACCCTTGCGTATAGCCCAAAATTAATGCCAATGGAGTTTTTAGTTCATGCGAAACATTTGCTATAAATTGTTTTCGCACTTCCTCCTGATGGTCTTTATTTTTTATATCATCTTCAAGCGACACTATACGTTGTTGCAACTGCTGTGACAATATATTTATCGTATTTGCAAGTTGTCCAAGCTCATCTTGACTTGTTACATTAAGTTTATTGTCAAAATTTAAAGTGGTAATTTCTTTTGCCACATTGTTTATATCAACTATCGGTTTGGTTATTCGTTTTGAGATAAAAAACACAAGGCTTACCCCCACTATACCCACAGCTACGCCTATCATAGAAAAAAATCTACTTATAACATCTGTTGTTTCTTGTATTGCAGACACAGGCGTATTTAGTTGAATTATAACAACATCATTTTCAAACTCCCACATTTCTTCAAGAGATAAAAACGACTCATAAAAAGTTTCATTTTTGTCTGGCAAAAGTTCTCTTAAATTTTGAGGCAGTCGTTGTCTAATATCAACATCTTGGATATCTGTCCTAAGCGACTTATTCCCCTCATAGTTGTAAGGATAAATTATTCCCTCTGAGCTTGTATATATATATATAATCATATTATTTTTATCTTGTATATTATACAAATCTTCTTGTATTTCAAGTATATCTCCATTGTATATTTCTTTTATATATAAATAACTCTGTTCCAAGACTTTTTCTTTGTTATGAATATAAAAGTCACCTAAAAAAATATGACTAATAGTTATTGTCAGCATTATAAGAAATGCTAGATAACCACCTAGCATCGCAGTAAGTTTTAATTGCAGTGACTTCATAATTCCACCTCTTGGTATGAATATCCAACACCTCTAATGGTGCGAATATAGTCGCCTTTTTCACCAAGTTTTGCCCTAAGTTGTTTTATATGCGTGTCAACTGTTCGCAAATTCCCAAAATAGTCATATTGCCACACTCCACTAAGTATTTGATCTCTTGATAATGCTATGTTTTTATTGTCTTGCAAATATAATAATAATTCATATTCTTTAAACGTAAGTATCAACTCTTCCCCATCTAAATACACACGCCTAGCATCTTTATTTACAACAAGACCTGTGTCACTAATAGTTTCTTCTTGGATATTTGTACGCTTTAATATCGCCTTTATGCGTGCCATAAGCACCATCGGGCTAAATGGCTTTGCAACAAAATCATCTGCACCATCAGAAAACGATTGCAACTGGTCATACTCCTCTCCCCTAGCTGTAAGCATCATAATAGGCATGGTGTGGTTTTTTCGCAGTTCTTTAAGAACTTCCCAACCGTTATAATACGGCATCATCACATCAAGTAATACTAAATCTATATTTTCATGATTATCGCTAACAAGTTGCAAAGCCTCTTTTCCATCTTTTGCCTCAAGTACTTCATACCCCTCACGTTTCAAAAAATCGCCTACAAGTCGTCGCATTCTCGTTTCATCATCAACTATTAAAATCATATAATCTCCCTTTCTATTGTTTCTAAAAACATTATTAAATATAATTTTAACAAATGTTTGTGATATATATGTGATACAATTATCATACAATTAGTACATTATTCCTATTTTTTTGATGGACAAACTGTATAATATGCTATATTTGTATTTTGCCCTTTTATTTTATCGTTTTATGTGGTATATTATTAGTCGTATTAATATTTTAGAGTTTTTGATAGAAAGGAAGACATTAATATGGCAAAAATGATGGGTCCTCGTTTTAAGAAGTGCCGAAGCCTTGGACTAAACGTAGTAGGGCATCCTAAAGCGATGGCTAGAGATGAACAAGGAGCAACAGCTCGTGACGCAAGAAAATTATCTGAATATGGTGTGCAGTTATTAGAAAAACAACGTCTAAGAGCATATTATGGAGTACTGGAAAAGCAGTTTACAAGATACGTAGATAAGGCATTTCGTACTGGTAGTAATCCAGGTCCAATTATCCTGACTTCACTAGAAACAAGACTTGACAATATCGTATATAGAATGGGCTTTGGTCGTTCTATAAGACAAGCACGTCAAATGGTAAATCACGGACATTTCTTAGTAAATGGTCAAAAAGTTGACAGACCTTCTTATGCATTAAAAGAGGGAGATGTAATAACATTACGTGAAAAATCACGTGACATAAAAACATTTGCTGAAAACATGGCTGATTGTAATTTCCAATTACCATACATTGAGGTGGATATTGACAATCTTACTGGTACACTTACACGTCAACCAGCTAGAGAAGAATTACCAATCGAAATCAATGAGCAACTAATTATCGAGTTCTACTCAAGATAATAGTTTTTAGTCCAATAAATAAAGACCAGCGGAAACGTTGGTCTTTTTTGTGTTGTGTGATATAATGTGCAAAAAGGAGGGATATTTGTGTCTAATAAAGTTACTCATAGATGGCAACACAGCTATATTGTACGAAACTTATGTTCCTGATATTTTGGTCACAAACAAAAATAACTTGTTAGATAACGGTAAAATCGGCGGTGTTCCAAAGCTTGTAGTTGAAGTTTGGTCAACTGGCAACACTTCCAAAGAACGTCTAACCAAAAAAAATGAGTATTCAAAACTTGGCGTAAAACAATTTATTGAAATCGACTATAAAGCTAAGTTTGTTATGAACAACACACTAATCCAATCGGTATACCAAATAGACAAATATGTCCATGCCTTAGAAGATGCTGAATTTGTTGATGATGATACCGTTACATAAAATGTAAAAAATGACAAATTGCCTTTTTACACCTCACCCCTAACGGCTAGGGTATACTGTTAAACAATCAACCTATTTCACTAAAAATCTAGTCTTTATCAATAGATATTCTTTTGCTTAACAGGTCTTTCTAATAAAATCCATAAAGTACAATTATAGTAATCTCTTGGATACTATCAATTTCTTTACAGATTAATAATATTACAAGTATTCCCTTATTACATTTATTTATACAACAAAAACATAAACTTTTTTGGTACTTTTGTTTTTTTTACCTAGCAGTAAAACACCCTTGTTCAAGTGACCTAATAGCGTTTCTTTGTCGATCAATTTTCGCTTTTTCTGCGGAGATATTATATTTAAATTGATTTGGTTTAAGGTTGTCTATTGAATTTTGCATGCTAACAGCATTTTTTTCAGTTGAAATTTTGTAATAAATATAATATCTAACACTGCCACCACTTGCTAAACGATTGTTAATTTCATCAGATTTTTCAGCTTCAAAATCTTTTTTCATAGCGTCAATTTCTGCCGTTTGTTGTCTGCCATATTCATTTTTTAGATTGTTGCTAAGTTTTGTAAGTTCTTCGTTAAGAGCTTGATCGAGCTGCTTTTGTTGTACACTCATTTCCGCCTCAAGTCTAATTTCTGCAACGTCATCAATAATTTGTTCAATATCAATATCACTAACGGCATGCTCAATTGCCGTATTTTGCTGTTGTGTGATGTTTTGCGTATCACTTTGTAACGCTTCAATCTGTTGGGTTAAATCATCAATTTCATTAGAAAGTAAGTTGCCGTATTTTTCTCTTATAGCCTTATCCGCTTCTTCCACTTTTTGATTATTTTTTTTAGTAACCATATCTTGTTGAAGCTCGCTTCTTGTTTTTTCTATGCAAGCAGTTACTAAGTCAATAAATTCCAGTTGGTCACTTGCATCAGATTTAAAGTCATCAGTTAAGCTATCTTCATCTAATAAAACATTATATTTATTAGTAAATTTATGCCCATCAAGCAATGTATAGCTAAAATTTTTATCTTTTTTGTTAAGCTTGTGAAAATCTTGGCTTTTCATAACTCCAACTCGTCTGGCTACAGGAAGCTCCTCAAAATCTAAAGGCGTTTTAGATTGATTAGTCAAATGAATATCTCTAAAATGCAAATATTCTTTAAATGTTTCAATGTACTCTATTACAGATTCATAGTCAGGCACAGGATAGATGCTCATCAGATCAAGCACTAAATCCCTTGAAAAAACTGAATTAACAATCGCCATTCGATTTTGACCTATAGCCATTCTTGAACTTAGATCCACATTGCATTCAATTTTATATTCGCCGTATTTTTCAATAGACGCATCTATCAGTTGAAATCCTTTTAATTCTAAATAATTACCTTTAGTTAATTTTATATCACCAAAAAATAAAATATCTAAATCTTGAGGTATTATAGAATTAATAAGTATAGTTTTTTCAGGACGTATTACTACATTTCTTAAAAATTCTACATCTTGTCTTCCTGCTCCGTAACTATCTAATGATCTATCGAAACTTGGTAACGATAAATAAAACGAGTTGTCAGTTTTGGGCAAACAAAGTTGTAACAATTGATCTAAGTTTTGTATTTCTACCGTCGTTGACAATAGTTTAGGCTGAATTCTTGTAAATTGGTTTTCAAGAGAATCAAATACTCGCAATTTTGGTTCATCGTATTGCTGTTTAGCTCTTGAGTCTTTATCTATATACAAAGTAGACATATTAAAACTCCTTTTTATTATTTTTATATAATTTACTTCTTTAATACATGTTAACACATAAACTTTATATAGTCAACTAATATTTTTAATATATTTTGATATATTTTAAATACAAACTAATCACTTAAACATAATAAAAATTATATATACCTATATTTTCCTTGTTATCCCTCTAAATTTATAGTACACTTATACTATAAAAATAAGGGGGTTTTTGTCATGTACAAAAAACAATTTTTAACTATCACACTCACAGCAACGCTACTAACATCAACGACACACGCAACAACATTACTTATCAACGACCAAGCAGTCACTGCAGCAACAACAACTCGTGACGGTGCAACTTTGGTGCCAGCTCGAACTGTTGCCGACGCACTAGGTGCATCACTTTGGTGGGACGGGGACAGCGAAAGTTTGTACATTTATAAAGAAGAAACTACTATAAAATTAACAATCGGAAGTTTGCAAGCAAATATAGACGGTAGATATATAGCTTTGCCAACGCCTCCAATAATCGTGAACGAAACTACGATGATACCGCTGCGAATTGTAGCTGAGGCATTTGGAGTTCCTTGTGAATACGACTCTATAACAGACACCATTTTTATAAACTCATATCAAACTTTTGAAACTATAGAGCATTTCGCAGCAGATGAGATTATAGATTTAGACAACGCAAAGTTGCAAGTGTGTTACCTTACAGGGATAGAGTTTTGGAGACTGGAATATGAGGGTATATCTGAAGATGAGGGACATATTTTGGGCGACCCAATGACAAATTATTATGTATATTCCGGAGGCAAAACTTTGGTGTATATGCACATGGTTCACGGGCGAGCATATTGCATTTCTGAGGACGGTCTCGTTCATGAGTACCAATTTGACGAAAAAACTATCAGCTATGAAGATATACCTGGAGGCGTAACTGTTAATCTGGCGGCAGAAATTTTGGAGCAACGTCTAGGTCCAGACGACTACTTATATGAAGGAACTCGAATCGGTGGCAACTACGTTAATGAATCCGACCGCAATTTTTATATTTTTAGTGCAACAAACAACCTTGGCAAATATTATGTTGATACGAAATCTGGAAAAACGTATTATGCCGCTGGTATGAACTGGGGTACGATTGAAAACTTTTTATATCGAGAAGATATGTAAAATACGGGCGATTATTGCCATCACAAATAGCAAAAAAATCGCCCACGGGCAACAATGTACGGGCGGTCACTGGCCGCCCCCTATATCCCCAAATATAGCCGCCCTATATCCCAAATATAGCCGCCCTCTAATTCCAAATATAATCCTAAATATACCGCCCGCTACATATTTATTGCACGTTTTTTAATTTATACATAATTTCTGCAACTTCTGCAACTGTCAAAACATTTTGTGGCAACAACAATCCGCCATCTTCAATTATCCCGTGTTTAACCGCAAGTGCAACGCCGTTTGTTGCCCAATCCGCTATATAGTAACTATCCACAAAGCTTGGTGTCGTCGCAGTTTGTCCCGCCAACACTTTTCCAACGTAAGACAAAACTTGTTGTTTAGTTGCATACTCGTTTGTGTTACTATATTGCACACCAAATATAGCATCTGCCATTTGTGACACAACCGCCGTCGTTGCATCAGCGTTCCAGTTTGTGTTTGACGCCAAAATGTTGTTTGATGTCAAATAATTGATAGCTTCGTCCTTTTGGTCAACACCTGTTTTTGCGATATAACTTACAATTTGGTCATCTGTTATAGGTGTTTTTTGCACACATAACGGTATGTAGGTTGTTACACCGCTTGAATCTGCTGTTTTTGCAACAAGTGCTTCATAATAAACTGCTGGATTGTCCCAATCTGCATAAGCTTCTTTTGGAATAACCGTAACATTTGCAACATACATATCGTTTCCGACATATTTCACGCCACTAATTTGTGGTTTGGCAGTCCACAATCCTCCTACGTCAGGCACTGAAAACGAAATTTCTATATAATTTGATGTAGCTTCAATAGATACTGGTCTATCAGATAAATAATCGACATCTGCATACTTTCCGTTTGGAAGCTCAAACGTTGTTCCAAGATGGTCTATCATAAAGCGATCAAAGTTTTCACGTGTCATTTTTACCGTGCTATACATCGCTGTACCGATTCCAGGTAGTTCAGTGACACTCTCAACAATGTCAGATTCAAAATAATCGCCTTGTTTTACATAACCCATATAATTATACAACACATGGTATGCAGTGTTAGATAGAAATTTTACGACCTGTGAAGTTGAAAAACTTTTTGCGTCATAAACGCCAGATTCTGTAGCTATTCCTAATTCTAGCAATTGCATTAAGTATGATATCCCATCAAAAACTAACCCCGTTTCAGCAACTCCGCTTGATACTCTATAATAACTTGGCGATACGTCTATCGTCGAAACTCCCGCATAAACTGTTGGGCTACAACTTACGATTGCCATCGCCCCCGCCAAAACTTTAACAAATTGTTTTCTCATTATTTTTCTCTCCTTTTAGATTATAGTGTTATTCCATATTTTTTATACAAATCGTCGCAATAATTTTCACCATCAATACGAACACGTTTCCATTTGCCATCATTATAATAAATGTAATCGCCAACGACAAACATTTCTTCTAAATCTTGCGAATTGTTTGTCACATCAAGCGATTGCAACTTACTATCTGCTGTTATTTTTACTATAGTATAACCATTTTGCCCGTCACGATTGCAAGGAAAGCCCCTCTCATAACTGTAGCTCA
>MDSP01000126.1_pt1 | contig 16709 bp, 13 predicted proteins | sample 1005811 | NCBI WGS metagenome assembly MDSP01 (sample SAMN05526596, study PRJNA338239) | gut metagenome | isolation source: stomach gut content | host: Naso elegans | place: Saudi Arabia: Red Sea | collected 2011-04
CACGAAGGCAGCGTGAAAGGCGTTCTTGACAACACACCAAACCTGACGCAAGAACAAATAATGAACACCGCGATAGGAGGATTCTAATGAATATGATAAAAATGTTTTTCAAAAAATACAACCTGCTTATGCTGGTTATTGTAATAGCTGTGATATGGGTGTTCTTCGGCGCAATCACAAACGGAGGCTTCCTCAGCGCGAGGAATATCTCAAATCTCTTCAGACAGATGAGTGTAGTGGGTGTGCTGTCTATAGGTATGGCGTTTATTATTATCACAGGCAATATAGACTTGTCCGTCGGCTCTATGATGAGTTTGTTGGGAGCTATAGGCGCAATCCTCCTTACTCATAATATACCGCTTGCGGTCGTGATTTTGTGTATGGTGGCGATTGGCTGTATTTTCGGTGTCTTCAACGGCTGGTGGTACGCATACAAAAAAGTACCGTCTTTCATTGTGACGCTGGCAGGACTGCTTATCTACAGGGGTATAGTGCTTTTTATCACAAAAGGACAGACCATACAAGTCAAAAACACCTTCTTCAACTCAATAGGCAGCAGTTCCGTACCGCCTATGCTGGGCTGGATTCTGGCGGCTGTAATCATAATCGCATACTCCATATACGCAATCAGAAAACTCACCCCCCGCAAAAGAATATTAAATATTTCAATAATCACCGCTGTGTCGCTGGCGAGTATTTTCTTATTCAACAGCTACAGAGGATTGCCTGTACCGCTCTTAATTTTGCTGACATTATTCATCACCGCTAACTTCCTGCTTGAATATACCACCTACGGCAGGACGGTATTCGCAATAGGCGGCAACCACGAAGCCGTGAGATATTCAGGTATAGACATTAAAAAATACTACCTGTCCGTATTCATAATCAACGGAGCTGTAGTCTCCATAGCCGGTATAATAAACACGGCGCGCCTAGCATCAGCCGTACCCTCCACAGGCACAAACTCCGAATTAGACGCTATCGCTGCTTGCGTCATAGGCGGTATAAGCCTAGCCGGAGGTTCGGGTTCGATAATAGGAGCTGTCTTGGGTGCTTTGATAATAGCCAGCATAAACAACGGAATGAGCTTTATTGGACTGGACTCGGCTTGGCAAAGCACGGTTAAAGGTATAGTATTGCTGCTGGCAGTGTGGCTGGACGTCTCATCCAGAAAATCCGAGAATTAATTTTCTCCATATTTATATAGACAGCCTTTGCCGCTCTGCCAATCGGTCAGACACAAGGGCTGTTTTTCTACGACGACAATGTGAATCACTTGTTAATGATGGGATATGAACTATCTACTATTTGTTAATGTACAGTCTCAAGGTGTGCATACTGTTTAATGTATAAAGGGGTTTATTGTGACAAAGACCAAATGCAGCGTATAGGAGAATATCCACCTTTATTGTAACAGTGTATAGTTTCGGATTCTGCGGTAATTATATACTGACAACGAATCCACCTTGCGATAAAATACACAGTTTCATTAATTAACAATAAATATATTTTGTATTATATAAAACTCTCGTGAGTAGAATAGTGTTAGATATAAACAATCTCCAATCAACACACCCACCCGCGTGCTGTGGATATTACAGCTGATGAGTCAGGATTTCAATCTATCTAAAATTGATAAACTTACTTGCCTATGTACTCGGTATGAAAAATCTTCGACGATGGCACACCGTCAGTATTTGTGTATAGCATCGTCAAGGAATCCGCTATAGGGGAGTAGCCGCCTTTATTGTAAACGTAGATAGTTTCGTGTTCTGCAGGGCAAGGGAATGTACTTATTTCTGTTAAATTTATCAATAATTGCGTGTTGTCGGCACGCGATATTTCAAATATTTTTGTTACACAGCCTGCTCCATTAGTGATAGGCGGACCTACTTTTATAGCGAGGTTCGTAGCCAAATCAGGCTTATAGGAATAATTTGCGAAGTCCAGTTCGGGCGATGCTGATTCATCGTTGAACGACATAGTACAACCTCCCACAAATAACGCAGCAGCGAGAATTCTAGTCATCAGATAAGCTCCTTTATAGATATAATTATTTACTAAGACACACAAGTATGCAAAGTATGTTTATATTTTTTTCGGCAATAGATAGGTCAAAAGTAAAGCGATTGGTGGAATTTTTTAGAGATTTTTTGCAGTTTTTCCAAAACACCCCTCCGCAAATACAAAAACCGCATACCAAAAGTTGATATGCGGTTTTTAAGAGACGTGGTCTAGAGGTCTCTAGGGGTACTTAATTATCGGTGTAAGCGCCTGTATACTTTATAGTTTCAGTGATTTTAACTAAAAAATATAGTGTCGCCATGAAATGCTCTTTAAGGACTGTTTCAGCTGCTAAAATTATGCTGGCGAAGGCTTTATTAAATCCAAGCTCACAGCGTATAAAAATATTCAACAGATAAGTAGTTTTTACTTATGTATTTACATGCCATAACCTGCTATACGGGAATACAGATTTTCAAATCTCCGATTTGAAAACTGCACACCGCACGGGTGCTGAATGCAAGAAAAATACAGCTTACGCCCCAGCTTCAGAAGTGGGTAGTCTCTCTCTTCGTTCGTTCCTTATTTTTCTAAAAAACTATCATATATCTATTGACATTTTATGACGTCTTATAGTATAATACAATATCTTTTTACATGAGGTATACAATGAAAAAATACACGATAGCAATAGCATATGACTTTAATGATTGGATACTATATAGGTGGGCGGAGAATATAAAAAAAACACACTCAGATAAATACAATTTTATATTATTCAGCTTTGCTAACACATCCAATCAAAATCATATTAAAACAGTATTCAAACATGCAGACTTGATACATCCTTTAGCTATGGGAGGATGTAATATGTATAATAGAGAAACAGACAAACCTATTTTATCAACTATAAACCATTGGACAGATGAAAAACCTGTTATAAAAACTCTGCCATACACTAAACATATTCTGACTGTTTCCAATGAATGGAAAGAAAATCTAATAAAATTAAAACAAAAAACCAACACTGCTTTGCTAGACTACCCGGTATATGTAATCCACACTGGAGTCGACCCGGTATTTTTAACAAATCAAGATATTTTATATCCCAAATCACAAAATAAAATTACAGCAGGATTTTTTGCAAAAAATACCAGTAACGAAAATGACCGTAAAGGCACACGGCATTTTAAAGCGTTATTAGAGTATATCATAGAATCAGGAAATGCTGATAAGTTCACATTTATATTGTCTGGTGCAGGTTGGTCTGGTATTGTTCAAAAATATAAGCGACTGGGTATAGATATAATAGATGCCGGATTTGTGCCTGATAAAGATATGCCTGCATTATATAAATCTTTAGATTTTTATCTTATGCTTTCGGACGTAGAGGGCGGACCTGCGACAATTCTCGAAGCAATGGCGTCAAAAACTATGGTACTCTCTACAAATATAGGTTTGCCGAGAGATATAGGCATAGACAAAGAGAATATTATCTTTATTGATAGTGCAAATTATAAAGATATAACAGATAAAATGCTGTATTACCATAACACTCCCGAACAATATAAACAAATAATTGAAAACGCCTATCGATTAGCCTCTAAAATGACTTATCAAGATACATTCAAAGGTTTTGCAGACATATATGATGAAGTTCTAAAAGATAATAATGTAGAGCCTATCGGGAGTAATATTGAAATCATAAATGTGCTGCAAGAAATATGCGATGCAAACTCAATCAGTGTACTTGAACATAATAATATGAAAAAAGAACCTAGTGCGCGTGAATTTATAAAAAAGAAAATTAAAAATAGATTAAAAAAAATTATAAGCAAACTTAAATCTGCTATGAAAATAACTTAGTATAATTAACTCTCCTAAAATATAAAAAGAAATTTCAAACTTACTATGCGTCTGAACGTAATAAATGGGAATATATCAAAATAGTATAGCATTAGGTAGTGGTCATATGATTATATATATTATCTTTGGAATAATATAAAGTTTGATTTAAATATTTTATTATGCTATTCCTTTGACTTGTGAAGTTTTTTTGACTATTTCAATTTAACTCGATTGAATAATTTGATTTTTAATTCGGACTGTGCTTATATTTTGTAAAAAACACAATTGTCTATATTATCTTTAACAGAATGATTTATTGATGGTAGTCACAGATAATAAGAAATATTTTAAGTTTTACAATAAATTACACGATAATGACTGGGAGTTAAATAAGGAGTATATGATGAGTAATACTATGAATAAAGTAATAATACGGTATCATCCTGCAGTTAAAAAGATTGAATTTCCAGACCATATAGATAATGATGATAAGTTGTATGGATATTTGAGAGAAGAGTTTGTCTTGCAGCAAGCTGATGGAGAGCAGTTGTGTGAAGCTATAGTGAGTCTAGTAAGTAATAGAGAAGTTCAAGTTGATGTAACAACAACAAAAGAAGATTTCAAGGATTTTGAAGGAATGGTAGAAAAATATAATAATTCACAAGAAGAAAGACAAATATGTGCAACATTGGTTGCGGAATTGCCTGATATGCACTCTTTGTACAAAAATGTTGTTGAGTATGGCAAACAAATTGTTAATTATATAGAAAATAATAAAATAAAACTTAGTGCAAAAACTAATTTTGTTAAGACAATAGAAGAAGAATTTTCAAAAGAAATAGATTATAATATAAAAAAAATCAATAAAGATATTGAGTCTATGGAAGATAACAATGTCAATCTATGTGTTACTGGAGCGTATAGTGCAGGAAAGTCAGTATTAATTAATGCGATATTAGGGCATGAAATTCTCCCTCACGCTATAGAATCTAAAACAGCTAATATTTTTAAAATCAAGAGCCCTGACGATGGAACAGAAGCGTTACATTTTGATGTTGATAAAATTCCACAAATTCTTAGCTGGAAGGATGATAAGTTTAGATTTGTCACAAAAAAACCAACTCACGAAAAAGCTAGGGATATTTATGATGAGATTACAAATAGTCTGGAGAAAAACACTTGTGAGTCTTATCAACAGTTATTTAGTATAATTGATATACTAAATAATAACTCAGAACATACATCAAATATTTTAATCGAATTTCCTATTCCTTTAGATACGGATGCTTTCAAATTTACGATTTTTGACACACCAGGGACGGATAGTGATTATTCAGAACATCAAGATACTTTAAATAAAGCATTAGAAGAGCAGACCCACTCAATTATGATTTTTGTTGTTATGCCAAAAAAAATAGAGGGGTCTGGAAATAGAATCCTATTACAATGTCTTAAAGACAAAGGAAAGAATAAAACAAATATTGACATTGATCGCTCTATATTTGTGATGAATCAGGCTGATACGGTAAATACATTTTCAGAATTAGAAGAACTTCGAGAAAAAAAACTCTCAATAGATGGATACTCTATTGAACTAAAAAATCAAAAATTATTTTTTCTATCCGCTTTACAGGGTTATATTGCAAAAGCCAAAAAAAATAAAAGTAAAATTAGAGAAGATGCTTATGATATAGGAATACGTTATAATCCATATGAGCCAAATGAAGAAAAAAGGCAATACTTTAGATGTAACCGTTATGGTGCATCGAAGATACGTACTCAGGAAGTTATACAAAAAAGTGAAACAGAATTATCTCATCATACTGAAAAAGAGGATAAGATGATAGTATCTTCAGGGCTGTATGCTTTGGAGTCGGAGATACAAAACTATGGTGAAAAATATGCTATTGCGGTGAGAGCGTATTCTATTATTACCAGTGTTGAATCGTTTTTAAAAACATTAGATACAATACTGAATACTTTAGAAAATAAAAGTGAAGAAGAATTAAAAAAAATCACAAAAGACATCGAAAGTAAAAGTGATGATATTTTGTCATGAATAAAAGGAAAATCTGATGATATTAGATATAAAGAAAATAATTTTGATGATGATGAATTTTGTTTATCTAGTGATTTTATTAAAGGCTACATTGAGGATGTATGTGATGTTGCTAAAAATAATATGCCATGGTTTGGTGTTACTGATAGTCCCTTTGGAAATCATACAAAAGATAGTTCATCAAGAATCCAAAAAGAAATTAATATAAGGCAACAAGAGTTTTCTGATGAATTTATGGCACGTTATAAAAGAGCACTTGAAGATAAAAATAATGAATTCAAAAAAGCCATTGAAAATATTCTTGAAAATACAAACTTGAATAAGAGTTTCAAAGAATATGTAAATAATATCAAAAACCCTGAAGTTGTGTTAGAGCGTATACCGGATGTTTCTCAAATGTTTGATGAAAATAAGAAAGATGGGTGGTTTTGGAAAACGGTAGATGAAGAAAATTTTATTAACTCTTTAAGAGTAGAGTGTAAAAAACATTTTGATTTTTTGAGTCATGACTTCAAAAAAAAAGTTATAGATAACAATAAAAAATATTTTGAAAGCATGATTGGTGATGTAAAAACAAATATTAAAAATTACTCTAGTCTCATCAAAGCTCAAATAAAAGATAAAAAATCTATTGAAAAATTTAAAGACGAATTATCAAATCTTAAAACCTATATAAAAGATAAAGAAACAAAATTAAAAAACGAAATTTGGAAAGAATTAGATGAATGATAGATATATAAAAAACAACAAACCCATACGTGCTCAAATCGTACAGGATATTATTAGTAGAACACTGAAAAAATCAGATTTGGAGACTCTTCTAAAGAATGATATCATTAAAGAAAATTTATCATTCGGCCCTTTCTTAGAAAAAAAAGATAAAACCGAATGGACTCGTGATTATTTGGAAGGCTTATTTTATCATACTGGTACTAAGTACTTTAGTAAAGATTTTTTATTTTATTTAGAGGAAGTTGCAGAATATGTTGTTAATACAGAGCCTCAAAAAAATAAGCAAAATAATGTATATAAATACATATACATAGTAATTATCATAGTTGTGTTTATAGTATTTTTAAAAAGCTGTATATCGAGTATGGATTAAGGAGTTAGTGTGCCAAATTTACAATTCTCTTCGTCGTTATTACAAGAAGGTAAAATTATCTATGCCATGGATAAAGAATATCTCAATGAGTTGACAACGAAGTTTAAAGTTAAGCCTTTTGTTGATGGAAATATCAATTATGAAAATAGCATAAGAGTGCTTCAAGTTAAACACTGTAGCTATGATAAGGATGATATTATTAGTGATAGTTTTAAAAAAGTATTAAATACTTTTTCAAATGATATTAATTCATTAGCTATTGTTTTTCGTAGAACTACAGAAAATACAGAGATGTTTTTAATTATCAAAAATTCAGAAAATAAAGCTCCTAGCATTAACGCAAGTATGGATTTATTAGAAAGTAGCATAAAAGGCAACTTTCCCGGTGTAGAGATAGAAAAAGTTACGGAAATTAATGTCCTTGATAATAAATCTACACATACACAAAAAGCTAATGAAAAACTTGGGTTAGCTGGTATGGGGGCAATTTCCTATCTTATCAATACTCCTTCCGAGCAAGCTGATGCTCATAGCACTCAAAATATTGAACGTTTACTAAATGGAGTTATTCCAAAAAACAAAGATGATGAGTATACAGTGGTTATTCTGACTGAGTCGATTCCTTATGATAATATTTGGCCTATTTTGGGTGGTCATGAAGAACTTGCAACTTATTTATCTTCTAAAGTAAATATACAGATACAACAGGGCACAAACAAATCTATCACGCAAACTGAAGGAATAACAGATTCTCTTGGTAAATCCATAGGAACAAGCTTGGGAGTTACAGGTGGTTTTGGTGGTTTTGGTGGTTTTGGTCTATATGTTACAGGTAGCTATTCAGAAAACGAAACAAGCTCAGAATCTAAAACTCGTTCTGAAAATAAAACAGAAGGCACTTCTCAAAATATATCGTTAAACCACAAAGATTATAAATTAGCCAATCTCTTAGAAAGAATAGAACAACAGATTGTTCGTATCAAACAAGGTCAAGCGAATGGTTTGTGGAATACATCAACATATATTTTTGCCAAAACGCCGAAACAAAGTAAGCATGTTGCACAATTTTTTAATTCGTTATCGCAAAGTGATGCCCAATATAACGCTACTTTTTTTACTCAAACTTGGCATAATTCTAATGATTCTAATGATTTTAATGAAGCAACTAAATATATCACACATTTTTGTCATCCTGTATTGGAGCCTAAGGCTGATAACAAAAATGCTTTTGAGGTAGATGTTCAATCTTCATCCATACTGACAACATCAGAAGTATCAATGCTATTTTCATTTCCTCGTTATCCTATACAAGGTATTCCTGTATTTGAACGGGTACGATTTGGACGAGAACCACGAGATATAAATACACAACAACAGGCAAAAGGGAAGATTGAACTGGGGTGTATTCAATATCTGGGGAAAAGCGAAAAAACTGCTGTGTCGTTGAATCAAGATGAATTAACAAAACATGTTTTTGTGACGGGAGCTACAGGTGCTGGAAAAAGCAATTCGATTTATAAAATTTTACATGAGGCCTGCCCTTTAAATGATAAGCCTAAGTTTATGATAATTGAACCAGCCAAAGGTGAGTATAAAGATGTTTTTGGTGGACGAGAAGATGTCACAGTATACGGTACAAATCCTTATAAAACTCCGAATCTATTGCAAATAAATCCTTTTTATTTCCCCAAAGATATTCATGTCTTAGAGCATATTGATAGACTTGTTGAAGTGTTTAATTCTTGCTGGCCAATGTATGCAGCGATGCCAGCTATTCTCAAAGAAACAATAGAAAAATCATATCAATATTGCGGATGGAATCTTGATACATCTAAAACACAAGGTGATGATGTATATCCAACATTTGAAATATTATTGTATATTTTACCTGATGTTATTAAGACTGGTGGATATTCAGATAATACCCAAAGTGACTATATCGGATCACTTCACACTAGGATTCGCTCACTAACAACAGGAATTTATGGACAAATTTTCAAACCAATATCGAATGTTCAAAATATATATGATGAAAATACAATTATTGATTTGAGCAGAATCGGCTCTCAAGAAACTAAGGCTCTGTTAATGGGATTATTGTTGTTACAATTGCAAGAGCATAGGATTTCAGAAAATATAGAATCTAACGGTGGACTTAGGCATATTACAGTATTAGAAGAAGCTCATACATTATTAACGCGTACGTCAACTACTCAAACTCAAGAAAGTGCTAATTTACAAGGAAAATCTGTTGAAATGTTTGCTAATGCAATTGCTGAAATGAGAACATATGGTCAAGGATTTATAATTGCTGATCAGTCGCCGGGATTATTAGATATGTCTGTTATTCGTAATACAAATAGCAAAATCATCCACCGCTTACCTAGTTTAGAGGATAGAGAGTTAGTCGGCTATGCAGCAGGGCTTAATAATTCTCAGATTGATGAATTATCAAAGTTAGAATGTGGCGTTGCTGCTATTTCTCATAGCACATGGGTTGAGCCGGTTTTGTGTAAGGTTGAAAAATTTGAAAAGTGTCACAAGCTTGATATACAAGAATATAAATGGGAAAACCCACAGAATATACTTATAATAAAGTTTTTTAATGTGTTATTGTATATTAACAATACAAAATTCACAGAGAGTGAATACAAAGATATTCTCCAATGGATTGAAGGATTGGGATTAAAACAAAAAACTAAAGAGTTATTTTTAAAAGTAACTGATGGCATTCTCTGTTCTGATAAGCAAAAAATTATTATCATACGGCATATCGTTGAAAGCAAAGGAGTGCTTCCTAAAGACACTTTTGATATATTTATCAATGCAATTAAACAAACACTTTACTCTCTATTTTCGATAGAGAGTAATAGTGATATTATTAAAAAATAGAAGAATTATTGGTAAATAATCTACCAAAGGAGTAAAAATGGAAAAATTTGAAAGTGATCGCCTTAATGAAATTAGAAGTGAGCGTCGAGCAGCTGAAGTGTGTTACTATAATTCTGAAGGTGCTGCCAAAAATTTTTGGTTTCTTTAGGTAGAGCGTCTTACTGAGGAATAAATGAGAGAAGAAAAGAGACTGGAAGAAATGTTAGATTATTATGATGATGAGGAGTAGTAAGTAAAAAATGGATAAGTTTGAAAATCCCAACAAGATTGAACTTAATAATCTCAAAGAAAATGTTGACAATAAACTTGAAAATTGGTTAGATGACCTTGAAAAAAATCTTTCTAATGGAACTCCAGATAATACAGTCGAACGTTGGCTAAATAGCCTTGAATCTACAGAAGAAAAAATGGAATTATCTAATACAGTAGAATTTGAGTGCCCAGAAAATTTGGATGAAAAAGAATTTGAAAGACAACTGAAAGGTCAAGAAAATGGTATAAATGCATTAACTTTATATGACTGGGTTCAAAATAGGCAAAATTATTTAGAAAATGGTCGGATTGATACAACAAAAGAGCAAGCAAAGGCGAAAGATTGGTTATATGAAGATCTGATAGAGGAGTATATTAAGAATGGGGATTCCCGTGAAGTAGCAGAGGACAAAGCAAATAAAAAATGGCTACAATCAGATGCTCTTCATGCTCCCGATCAAATTGCTGGAGGAGATCCGTATAATATTAAAGACTGGGGAGATGCAGGAGTAAACCGCTCTATTGGAAGTCAATGGGGGGGAGGCAAAGCAGAACAATTAGATCAGTATGTCTCCAATCGAATAAAAAATGAAAATCTGACTCTAGAAGAGCAAAAAACGATGAAAATGAATATTAAATTAGAGGTTGTATAAAATGAATAATGATTTAAACCATAGCTTACCTATTGACATGACAGATAAAGGTCAATTTCATAATTTATTAGATGGATATATTCGTTTCTATAGCACTGATAAGCTTACAAGTTTTTTATCTAACCATCAAATGTTTGATAATATTGGGATTCCGTTTGCGATTACTGTATTTGGTGAGATTTTACTATGGAAAGATAATAAATATATTATTGTTCTTGACATTATAAAAAATAAAGTGCAAATGATTGCCCCTACATATGAGCGTTTTGTGGAATCTCTAAACGAAAACACTTATGTCCAGCAGTATTTTTTGATGGATTTATATAAAAAAGCTGAGCAAAAATTGGGTGAACTAAGTATTGATGAATGTTACGGTTTTGTTCCATTTATTATGGTCGATAACAAAGATTTAAATTCACTAGAAGTTGTCAAATGGAAGGAGTATTTAGAGATTGTTATACAATTTACTACAAGATAAAACAATACAAAGGTGTGTATGTACCAATATCCGGATTTTTCTTATTATCCACTATATGAAAACTTGAAAAAATTTTATGAAGAACAAATGCAACAATCATCAGGTAACAAAGCACAATATTATTGTATGTTATTTATTATCAGTGGAGAATACTTCAGATTTCAACAACTATCTGACATTCTTGACTATATAAAAGACGTTACAGATGATGAATGTATAGAATTTCTAAATGAGTATCAAGGACAGCTGAGTCACTATTTGTTAAAAGCAAGGATTCAGTGGATTTTATACCAGTATGATACGACAAAATATAAACTTGCACTTAACATTGTAGATAATTATAATGCATTTTTTGAATATGTTATAAATAATGAGTGTAATATAATTCATTGTGAATTTGATATTAAAACCTCTGTTCAAGCTCTATTATTAACCAAACAAATCGACAGAGGGCAATTTATCTTGGACGCTCCTTTATACATTGCTCAGCTAAATCTCAATTCAAATAATGTTAATTTTGGTTCTACGCACCCTCTAGAGTATGTAATGGATTTAGATACAAAAGCTTTCTTAGGTAAAGAGTACTATAATGAGTTTTATAATCATTTAAGAAAGGTGATAGAAAATCCTCAGTTTGTACAAAACACTAACTCATACCTTATTTTTTCAGATTTACAACTATGTGCAAAGCGAATGAAGGATAAACATCTACAAAATTCTCTACTTCAGGAAGAAAATTTATACCTATTTTCATGCATAGAAAAAAATGCTGATGTATATCAAAAACAACGATATAGCCATATTTTACTTAGTAAAAATATATCTATCGATGAACGCCATCACCTTATTCAAAATATAGCTAAGTATGGAAAAGAAATTATTAGCCAAATGAAACCGACAGCCACACCAATTCCAGATGAACTACAACAACAGCTAAATCAACAACTAGAAATACTTCAACAAACTATTAATTCTGCATCAGATTTATTATGTGCTTTATATTATGTAGTATACAATAATCTGATATCTTTAATCACTTTAGAGAAGTGGAATAAGATAGTTGATAACGATAAAAATAGTTTTACAAATCTAATAGCTCATAGAGTTTTATATTTACCAAGTGGGCACACAGTAAAACCACTTCCTATGGAATATGATAGTTTGCTAAATTTGAGAGCATGGATTGTTCTAGATAGTATTATGCAAGTTACTGATAAATTTGAAATAAATGAATTTCAAATTATAGAGTTGGTAACTAATTGCCCTTTAATACCACCGTCTATCTATAAAAGTACAAGTCTGGGAATAGTGGCAGCATTAAGGCAAGAGTTTCTTTCAGCAATGCGTTATTTGGTATTTAATACTGAAACTTTAATTAAAAATATTGCCGATAATAATGGAATAACAACAAAACATTATCAAAAAGGACAGGATGCGCAAGACAAGGGCAATATGTCTGAAATTCTAGAAAATAAAAAAATACATGATATAATAGGCGAGGATATAGCTGTAGAATTTTCGAAGTTACTATTCTCTGAAGATGGTGTGCGATATAGACATCTTATTGCCCATGGTATCCTTGATGATGATACAGTTAATCATAGTCCATGGTCAATTAATTTAGTTTTATTGTGGTTAAGATTGATATATAAAATGTGTTAGAAGTCTTAGATATATGATAAATAGCTGTTATGGTGATTAACTGTCCGAAAATATACATGTAATTCTATATATAAAACTGATTCATTAAGATTAAGAATAGAAGAGAGGTAAGTATATCAAAATCTTTAGAATGGCCTAATTGTGGTATGGGCTGTGAAGTTGTGAATAGAGTTAATAAAAACGGAGAGATATGGGATGTTTGGGAATGCGATTTGTGTAGATATTCATTTGAGTTACCTTATGTAGAACCTTATATAGAACCCGAATACGTGTATGACTCAAAAGGTAATGAGTATGAATTTACTCACTGCCAATGTCCTATATGTTCTAGAAAATTAAAATATACAGGGGCGAAATCGATGAAGATGGATGCGAAATAACCAAATTTTATTGTGGAAAATGCAAGGGTGCATTTGAACTTTTTTATATTCCTAAAGATAGGTGAAGGAAGAAGTAGTTTCTTTTCATCATGGTAAGCACGATGACCAGATTGATACTTTATCACAACTCTTTGACAAATATGCAAGAGCAAAAAATAGTGGGTGGTTATAGGGATACTACTCACCATTTGTAGATGGTAGAATCTATAGTAGTCTTAAAAATGGATTTATATAAGGAGTAGATATGAGTATAGAAAATGAAATTATTAATAATACACCTCAATTTGTGTATTTAGTACCATTTTTTAAGAGTGCGTTGGAGTCAGGGTTGGCTTATGATTTTATAAAAGGAATGTGGAATGAAATCCCTATTGCTAATCGTATGACGCCAGCGAAAAATATAGCAGTTCCTTGTCTGGAGGGGATAGTCCTAAATACAGATAACGAGATACTGCAAAACAGCTTTATTGCGATATTAGAAAAAGCTATGGATAATAGAGAGACTGATTCTCAACACCCTTCTTTTTCTTTAATTTTAAATCAATTATTCAATGAAGAAATAATATTATTATATAGTATATTATCTGGCAAGTGTATTGTATGTTGTCAAAGCGAAAAAGGGTATATATACCTCGATGATAAAATACTCAAAAATCATTTTCCTGATTTTGAAAATTCAGGATTTAGATTGGTTTATCAATATACATATGTTAATTTTGATTTTTTAGAGAATAATAAAAGAAGACTGACCTTAACTCCGTCAGGAAAAAAAAATTATAAAAGCTTGCTTGAATGAAAAATCTGAGTCTTTGTTGAAAGATATAATTAATAAAATATAATTTAAGAATCATAAACGTTCAAAATATATCTTTGCTAATGCCTTTAAATTTTTCCACAAACTTCGCTATTTTCTGGAAAACAATTTGCTTTTTTGTGTGATATTCAGGGTTGATAGGGCTCATTTTTGGAAGAGCATCATTTAGCTCAGTTCCATTTTCACTAGCATATTCTTTTTTTAAAGAAGTCTGTATATATCTATATGCAGCATCTCTATTGAGAGATTCAGAGCGAATCAATTCCTCAGCTTCTTGTTTCTGTTCTTTTTTAGCATATGTGTAAAAATCTTCAATTATACTTGCTTTATCTTCGATTTTATCCAAATCTGTTTGATTGATAAAATCAATTATTAAGCTTTCTTTTGCACGATTGCCGACACTAGAGCGTATTAAACGACGTATATCATCAATCAAGCTTTCTTTATCTTGTGTGTTTTTATTTTTTTCGAAAATTAGTTCTAGGATGTAGTCTAGATTTATTTCTTGAGAATTTAATAAATCTACTTCAAATACGATGTCGTCCCAATTAATTTCAGATTTTTCTTTGTTTATTTTTTCATGTCTAAACCAATCATAAATATCATTGTACATGGAGCGATAATCCTGAATTTGTCGCTCATTTAGCATAGTGATTTCTTTCATAGAATTGATATCTGCATCATTTATTATATTATGAATGGCTCTGAAATGATTTACAGCTTGCTCATCATTGATGTCTAATGATTGAAAATCTTTTAATTTTGAAAACTCATCGTAATTTTGCAGTATATTCTCGGCATTTAAATATTCGCCAAAAAGCTTAACAAATTCTTTTTTATCTGCTTCAGTAGATATGTCATCAATATTAGGAAAATGGGTGTTTAACTCTTCTATTATGTTTATATAGCCAAGTCGCACCTCTCCCGTTAAAACATCAGTAAATCCCTCTAAATAGTCTTCATATTTTTTCTCAAGAACGACATTTAATACATCTGTATCCCCAAAAAGAGTAATAGCATCAATTGTTGCTTGTTCAAGATTTCTGAAAGTAACAATATTGCCGAATTTCTTAGTTGAATCAAATATGCGATTTGTTCTTGAAAATGCTTGTATTAATCCATGATAACGTAGATTTTTATCGACAAATAAAGTATTCAAAGTAGGAGCATCAAAACCTGTTAAGAACATTCCTACCACTATCAACAAATCGACTTCTTTATTTTTTACGCGTTTAGCAAGGTCTTTATAATAGTTTTGAAATTCTTTGCTATCTACACTAAAGTTCGTCTTGAATAAATCATTGTAGTCATTTATGGCATAAGTCAGAAATTCTTTTGCAGTGCTATCCATTGCAGATGGTTCAAATGTTTCATCAGAAATTTCACCTATGGTGTTTTGCTCTTCGTTAGCAGCAAATGAAAAAATAGTCGCAATTTTTAAAGGTTTGGAGCTATTTTTTTGTAAATTATTTAAAGATTCATAATAGAGCTTTGCTGCCTCTATATTGCTGACTGCAAACATTGCATTAAAACCATTCATGTAAGTGCGGTGTGTTTTGATTTTAAAATTATCAAGGATATACTGAGAAATCGTTTTAATTCTCTCTGGATGTAATAATGCCTCTTTAGTTTCTGCGGCTGAAAGCTTTTTCTCATCTTGTTCGTTTTCAATGGATTTAAACTGAGGGCGGACATCATTATAATCTACTTTGAATTTAAGAACTTTATCATCTCTAATCGCATCGGTAATCACATAATTATGCAAGCCCGCTCCAAATACCGAAGCTGTGATTTTGGCACCATGAGCATTTTCTGCGAATATAGGTGTGCCGGTAAATCCGAACTGATAATATTGTTTGAATTTTTTACTAATGTTATTTTGAGCTTCACCAAATTGCGAGCGGTGGCATTCATCAAAAATAAACACAACTTGTTTTTTGTAAATAGACAAATCATTTTCACTTTTCATTAAGTTATTGAGCTTTTGAATAGTTGTAACGATGATTTTATTATCATCTTTTTCAATATTACGTTTGAGTTCTTTTGTATTGTTTGAACCATTCACACTATCAGGGGAAAATCGTTGATATTCTTTCATTGTTTGGTAGTCCAAATCTTTTCTGTCTACGACGAAAAACACTTTATCAATGAAATCTAATTCAGTAGCCAGTCGAGCAGCTTTGAAGCTGGTTAAAGTTTTACCGGAACCTGTGGTATGCCAGATAAAACCTCCGTTTTTAGGGGCTTTATGTTTTTTGGTGTTGTACAAGTTTTGGATTTTCCATAAAATTCTCTCTGTTGCGGCTATTTGATAGGGGCGCATTATCAGCAAATTATCTCCTGTATCAAAGACAGAAAACTGAAGCAGCACTTTAAGCAGTGTGTTTCTTTGGAAGAATGTAGCCGTAAAATCTTTTATATCCATGATGGTCTTGTTTTTAGAGTTAGCCCAGTTTATAGTAAAATCATAGCTGTTTTTATTTCTTTTGGTGGTGTTGGCGAAGTAGCGGGTATCTGTACCGTTGGAGATGACAAAAATTTGTATGTACTTATATAGAGAGT
>MDSP01000127.1_pt1 | contig 16671 bp, 12 predicted proteins | sample 1005811 | NCBI WGS metagenome assembly MDSP01 (sample SAMN05526596, study PRJNA338239) | gut metagenome | isolation source: stomach gut content | host: Naso elegans | place: Saudi Arabia: Red Sea | collected 2011-04
AGAAACTACTTTAATTTTACAAAGCAACAAAGGAATTTTGTATTCTCAAATTTATACTGAAGTTTTAGATGTGAACTTGAATATTGAAGGCGTAAATTGGATTATTGCGCGTCTTGTACAAAATGAAAAAATGGTAGCTTTTACAAATCCGATATTTATTGAGAATGAGTCAGCATAAAAAACCTCCCTTACCTAAGTTTGGGAGATTTTTTTTATGCTGACATAGTATAAGTTGAGCGAACTTCATCAATTGTAATATCTTTTGTGCTAACATCAAGGATTACTTCACCTTTATTTAACATCACAAGTCGGTCGCCATATTGTATTGCATCTTGTAAATTATGAGAAATCATAAGCGTTGTAAGCCCTTGTTCTGTAATTAGTTGGCGAGTTTTTTCCATTATAATGTGAGAAGTTTTGGGGTCTAGGGCTGCTGTATGTTCATCAAGAAGCAAAATATCTGGTGTATTTATTGTTACCATAATTAATGAAAGTGCTTGGCGTTGGCCTCCAGATAAATATTTTGCCTGAAGATGAAGTTTATCCTCAAGACCAAGACCAACTTCTTTTAATCTATTTCTAAACCCTTCAATATCTTGTTTTTTATAGAGGCTTTTTAGTGAAAATCGTTGGCATTTTTTTGAGGCAAGAGCCATATTTTCCAAAATTGTTAGTGATGGGGAAACGCCATCAGAGGGATTTTGGCAAACTCTAGCTACATGTTTTGCGCGTTCCTCTTCTTTTAAAGTTGAAATATGAGTGTTATTAATCCACATTTTACCAGCATCTGGAGTTAGAGTTCCACTAATTAAATTAAAAAGTGTACTCTTTCCACAGCCGTTGCCTCCCAAAATTGCTACACATTCACCTTTGTTTACACCGAGGTTTAAATCTTCAAAAATCTTAATTTCATATTCCGTTCCTCTATTAAAAGATTTTGCTAAATTTTCAATTTTAAGCATTAACTTTTCCTCCCTTTACTTTATCAGTAATCATTTTTCCAATTTCAAAATTATTATACGACAAGAAAACTATAACGATGATTGCGCTAATTGCTTTTAAATCATTTGGTGAAAGCCCCAAATCAATTGCCAAAGCTCCTATTAATTTATATACGACAGCTCCAATTATTGCACGTGTAGTACCTTTTAATTTGCGTGAGTGTTTAAAAAATGTATCTCCAACAACTATAGACGCTAGTGCAACTACGATAATTGAAGTACCCATTCCGATATCTGCAAACCCTTGAATTTGAGCCATTAATGCTCCACTCATAGCAACTAATCCGTTAGATAGCATTAGACCAATCATTTTGTATTTGTCGCTATTATGCCCAAGGCCTTGAATAAGCTTCTCATTATCGCCAGTAGCAATAAGTGCATACCCAATTTCTGTTTTCAAAAATAAATCCATAGCTATTTTTGTTAAAATACAAACTATAATCAAAACTATAAGAGGTTCGATATTTCCAAAAATTGTTTTGTAGCTAAAAAGTGCTACATTGGATTTTCCATTTATACGCAAATTTATTGAATAAAGTAGCGTCATCGTTAAAATTCCGGATAAAATAGGAGCAATTTTTAATTTTATGTGTAAAACATATGTAATAAGTCCAGTTAATGTCCCTATTAAAAAACTAAGAATTGTACTTGTGAAAGGGTCTAGCCCCATTGTTAAACATTTTGCGAGGATAAAAGCCCCAAATGGAAAGCTTCCTTCTACTGATAAATCTGGAAAGTCTAATATTTTGTACGTAATAAATACGCCCATTGCTAATATTGCAAAAATTAAACCTTGCTCTAATGATGATAAAAACATATTTTGCCTCCTTAAAAACATAATTTCTTCATACACCTATTGAAATTAAGCCCAATTAAGGGCTTTTTTTACATTAGATTATTTAACAAAAGTAGCTCCATCAAATGCAGGATTTGTTTTATCCAAATTTAATGTTTCTAATACAGTTTCATTTACATACTTAGTAGTTTCTTTGGTAGCTTCTACTGGTATTTGTGAAATTGGTGTATTATTTATTAAAATTTCATACGCCATTTGTGCAGATTGTCTACCTAAGTTGTAATAATCAACTCCCCCTGCTAATAAAATTCCTTCTTCAGCTTGATTTTCAGACGCTGAAACAGTAATTAAGCCGTTAGTTTTAGCAAGTTCAGCTACTAAAGTTGTGGCAGTTGAAATTAAGTTATCTGTAATTAAATATAGTCCTTGGGCATCTTTTGATAAAGATTGAACAGCCTGAGAAATATCGTTAACAGATGTAATTCCAACAGCTTTAATAGTTAGCCCCAAATCTTTTGCAGCCTCTATAGCTTGAGCAACTTGAACTTCTGAATTTGACTCACCAGTATTGTAAATAATTCCAATCGTATCTACACTAGGGTCAATCATTTTAAACAACTCTAAATGTGACTTGCTATCTACATAATCCATTGTTCCTGTAATATTTGCTTCTGGGGCATCAAGATTTAATACGATTTCTGAATATACGGGGTCTGTTACAGCACTAAAAATTACTGGAATATCAGTATTTTGAGTTACTTGTTTTGCAGATTGAGTAGCTAAAGTTGCAATTGTAAAAATTAAATCTACATCGTCACTAACCATTTTTTGTGCGATAAGTTGAGTGTTTGCAATATCCCCTTGTGCATTTTGGTAAGAAAAATATACATTAACATCAAGTTCTTCCTCAAGCATATGTATAAATCCTTCACGAACGCTATCTAGTGCAGGGTGTTCAACAAGTTGAGAAATTCCAATTGTAAAGTAAGGTTCTTGAGCAATTTCATTATCATCATTTTGCGTTGTATCATTTTGTACGGGGGTGCTTGGTTGTTGAGTTTCCTCACTTCCACACCCAACTAAACTTAAACTTACAGCTAACATACTAATTCCTAAAACTTTTAATTTCATAAAATCTACCTCCATAAAAAATCTACATTACTTTATTTATTAACAAAAAAAATCTTTCATGCCTATAAATCTAGCATATAGCTAAACTTATAGGGACGAAAGATTTCCGTGGTACCACCCTAATTACAATAAAAATTGTCGCTTCAAAGTCTAATAACTTCTAACCTTGTAACGGGGGTATCCGTGTTTATCTACTTGAATTATCTTTAAATAAACCTGCTCAAGAGTGAATATTATATATCCTAAATTTGTTGGCTCTCACCGTTTCCAACTCTCTGTAAAATCGCTAGATATTTTTTTCTCTGTCATAGCATTTAACATATTATGAAAGTAGTTTACCATCATCTTGCAATTATGTCAACAGTTTATTAATAAAATCTTTAAAATCTTTCGTTAAATATTTAGTTGTAAAATAAAAAAATCTTTCGCATCTATAAATCTAGCATATAGCTAAACTTATAGGGACGAAAGATTTCCGTGGTACCACCCTAATTGCAATAAAAAAATTGCCGCTTCAAAGTCTATCAACTTCTAACCTGTTAACGGGGGTGTCCGTGTTTGCCTACTAAAATTAAACATTATTCAACAAACCTGCTCAAAAGTGTATATTATATATTCTATCCTTATTGGCTCTCAGCACCACCAATTCTCTGTAAAGTTTTCAAATATTTTTCTCTTTATCAATGCATTTGGGTTATTCATTTAAACTTATTTTATGGTAAAAATTTCATTTTGTCAAGTCCTTTCTTTCATTTTTTTATAAATAACGGTTTAATATTATTTAAAAAGGCTGAAATTTCTAAGTTTTAATTTATATAAAATATATTTGACGCAAAAAAAAGTTTTAGCACCATCATTTTTCTTACAAATTTAATTTTGTACAAAATATTTAATAGTGTGTATATAAGGAGGCTTGTTTCTTATTAATATATGTGAGTGTAGAAATGATATTATAGAAATTATTATTATATATCTAAAAATATATTGGCAATATTAAAGTAATTTTATCTATTTCTATGTTATTTTTTGTAGATAATTTGAAGAACTATTCTTGACGTAGGTAAATAAAAATGATACTATTTGCAAATAGTAATAATATAGAAACTCGACAGGAGGAAAATTGAATGAGTAATAATAAATCAAATTCTGCGCCTCAAGCGAGCAGTGGTTTGACGAAATTTTTGGACTGGATTGAAGATGTAGGAAACAAACTTCCTCACCCAGTAACATTATTTGCATATTTTTGTTTGGGGATAATTATAATTTCGGCAATCGCTGAAGCCACTGGGGTTAGCGTAACAGGAGATCTAATTAATAGGTCAACAGGTGTAATTGAAACTCAAACTATAACAGCAGTTAGTTTGTTAAATGGTAAGGGTATTCAATATATGTTATCTAGTGCCGTTTCAAACTTTACAAGTTTTGCGCCTCTTGGGGTAGTACTTGTTGGTATGCTGGGGATTGGTATTTCTGAAAGTTCAGGATTTATCGGAGCAGGACTTAAGAAAGTTGTAAGTGTTACACCAAAATCTATTATTGTACCAATGACTGTATTTTTAGGAATTATGTCAAACGTAGCATCTGATGCAGGGTATGTAATTTTAGTACCACTTGGAGCGTTAATATTTTTAGCATATGGAAAACACCCTTTAGCAGGACTATCGGCAGCATTTGCAGGGGTTTCGGGAGGATTTAGTGCCAACTTATTATTAGGAACAAGTGACCCAATGTTGGCAGAACTTACAAACGAAGCTATTCATATGATTGACCCTTCTATAAGTATTGCACCAACTGCTAACTATTTTTTCATGGTAGCTTCAACTTTTTTAATAACAATTCTTGGAACAATAGTTACAACAAAAGTTATTGAGCCAAAGCTTGGAGAATTTAAGGGAAAGTCTAAAGTTGACGTAGATTTTCATGTTTTAAGCCCAGAAGAAGAAAAAGCTTTTAAAGTAGCAAGTTTAGTTAACCTTGCTATGATTATTGGGTTAATTGTTTTGGTAGTTATGCCAAATTCATTTTTAAGAAATTTAAATCAAGAAACATTTTTAGATTCTTTAGTAGTTGGCTCTACTTTAATGTCAGGATTAATTCCAATTATTGCGATTATGTTTTTTGTACCTGCTGTTACATACGGTAAAATTGCGGGAACTATTAAAAATGAAAAAGAAGTTGCAGCTCATATGTCAAAAGCTATGAGTTCAATGGGTGGATACCTTGTATTATCATTTGTTGCAGCTCAATTTATTAGTTATTTTAGTTATACAAACTTAGGAACTATAATTGCTGTTGGTGGTGCTGATATCTTACAAAGTGCAAATATCGGAAGTATTCCTTTATTAGTAGGATTTATAATTATTACTGCATTCATTAACTTATTTATGGGTTCAGCCTCTGCAAAATGGGCTATCATGGCACCAATTTTTATTCCTATGTTTATGCAATTAGGAATTGACCCAGCATCTGTTCAAGTTGCGTATAGAATTGCAGATAGTACAACAAATATTATTTCACCTCTTATGAGTTATTTTGCTATGGTAATCGTATTCGTTCAGGCGTACGATGAAGAAGCAGGTATTGGAACAATCATTTCATTAATGGTTCCTTATTCAATGACATTCTTAATTGGTTGGACATTATTATTTATGATTTGGATGAGTCTTGGAATTCCAGTAGGATTTTAAGATAAAAAAAAGACTAACTCTTATATAGGGTTAGTCTTTTTTTGTTTAATTAATTGCAACTTCGGCATCTTCGATAGTTGGCTCAAAATAAGTTTCTAAATCTTTTCTAAATTTTAATAATAAAGATATACTAATACCAGCAGTTATAAGGTCTGCAAGTGGTTGGGCAAAATAAATTCCTTCAAGTCCCATCATCGAGCAAAGAATAAATAAAATTGGTAAATATAAAAATCCTTGTCTTGATAATGCGATAATTCCACCTTGTTTGGCATTTCCTGTAGCTTGAAAAGTTAACATTCCAAAGAAAATTAACCCTAAACATACTAATAAAATTGTATTATATCTTAATAATTTTGTTCCCATAAAAATAATGTCAGCATTTTGTGTAAACAGTTTAATTAATGGCCCTGCTGCAAGTTGAATAGTAACCGTCATCACCAAAGTAAATCCTACTGCAAATTTTAAGGCACAATTAAAGGCTTCAAAAAATCTTTCTTTATTTTTCGCACCATACGTATATGAAGCAATTGGTTGATATCCTTGCAAATATCCCATAACACTATACATAAACATCATATTAATCTTTAGTACAAGTCCATACGCTGATTGAAAATTTGCTCCCTCAAGTTCAGAAGTTGCAAACTGAATAGCCGCAATATTTGTAAATGAAACAGCAATAACACTTAACATTTGAGTAACCCCAATAGGTAGACCTGACTTAAAAATATCTGGCAAAATGTTATCCTTTAGTGAAAAGTTGTTAAGCTTGACAGGAATTCCTGTTTTTCCACGCAAAAAGTGTGAACCAATATACAAAAATCCGATTGCTTGAGCAACTGTTGTTGCAAGAGAAGCTCCTTCTAACCCCATATTTAACCCAAATCCATTTAAATCAAACATAAAAATAGGGTCTAGTATAATGTTTGAAATTGCTCCAATAGAAAGTGCTTTCATAGATAAAATTGCTTGAGTTTGCGCTCTTGCAAGGTTGTTAAATGATTGGTTTGGAATAGAAAAAATTGCTCCAACATACATCCAATATCCGTATTGCAAAGCGTGACCCATAACGGCATCAGTAGTTCCAAACATTCTAAAAATAGGCTCAATCCAAATAAAGCCCATTAACATGAATAAAAATCCACTTATTATTGATAAAATTATAGTTGTGGACACTAATTGATGTGAATATTCTTGCTTATCAGAACCCAAAGCTCTACCTAATGCAGCAGCACTACCAGCCCCCAAAACTTGCCCAATAGCAGTCATCATAGACATTATAGGAAATGCAACAGATACAGCGGCCAATGCCAAATCATCATTTAAAAGCCCTATGAAATATGTATCAACTAAGTTATAAATAGCCATAACCAACATAGCTGAAATTGCTGGAATACCGATTTTCATAATAGCTTTTGAAACGGGCATATCCGATAAAATATCATTGTTTGAAGTTTGCATAAATATCTCCTTTTTGAAATTTATTTATAACACGAAACTAAAAGTTGAATATATTATTTTATGTTCAAATGAAAGTCATTATCCGAGATTTTTAGTCTAAGACTACTTTACCACAAAAAACGTTTATTTGCAATGGATTGTATACACATTTTATGAGGTGTAAATTATTTACAGGAAGGTATATATTTTGGGAGATAATAGGATATATGATATGCTATATATAAGGAAGAAACTCCAATATTATGGAGTAACTTTCTTTAATATTTGTGCAAATTGTTCTGGGGGTAACTCGCACCCATCATTAAGCCAAGCTTTCAAAAGTCCTTCAAGACCATAGATATAAAATTCAAAAGAATACTTAAACTCCTCAAAATCAAATTGTTCAGGATTTTTTGCCTGCTCAATTTCGGCTTCTATCAAACATTGATTTGACTCTAAAATTATACTGCTCAATGAGCTAGTACGAAAGAGTTCTGTATAAAAGCCTTGATTGTTGTAAATAATAGTTAAGAAATTAATATTAGCCATATCTCGAACCACTGTAACCGATATGGTGTTTAATAATTCGGTTCTAATTTCTTCAAAAAGATAGTAAATATCTTGATAGTGCCGATAAAAAGTAGCTCGGTTAATATCAGCTTCCAAGCATAACCCTTTTACGGTTAGTTGTTCTAGTGAGTGGTCATTTAAAAGATGAAGAAAAGCCTTTTTTATAATTTGTTTTGTATAAATAGTACGTCTATCTGACAATATAAAAACTCCTTTATGCAACAAAATCTTAAATAATGTCGCTTATATTTCATTTATCAATTGATTGTTGGTTGATTGATAATAATACGTATATTATAATTAAATTCTAAGTTAAAATCAATAAAATTTAGGCGGGATATCCAAAAACCCCTAACCTTTGGTAGCTAATTAGAGGGCAGAGAATTTACTTTGCCCTATCCCTTTAAAAGGAGGATACAATATGAAAATACTTTATTTTACAGCAACGGGAAATTGCTTACATGTAGCAAAATCTCTTGGTGGCGAATTATATTCTATTCCAAAAATGATACAAGAAGGTCAGTATGAATTTACTGATGAGAAAATAGGGATTGTATTTCCGATTTATTCAATTTCAGTCCCTCCATATATTGAAGAATTTATTAAAAAAGCCAAATTTAATTGTGAATATTTATTCGGAGTTATGACATATGGAATTTTTGATGGGGCAACTTCTGGCCATCTAAATAATATCGGTAAAGAAGCAGGTCATAATTTTGCTTATATTAATACTATAAAAATGGTTGATAACTGGCTTCCGGGCTTTGATATGGAAAAGCAAATTGCTTCTGCACCAAAAAAACATATCGAAGAACATATTGCAGAAATTAAATCTGATATTGAAGGTTCTAAAGAGTTTATTAAAAAAGGCCATGTTGGAAGAAAAATGGCAACGGGGTATATGGTGCGTTCTGCCAGCAAACCAAATCACAAAGACTCACTTCATGGAAATACAAGTGGTCTTGGGATTAAAAACTTTGTAACTGTTGAAGATACTTGTGTTAAATGTGGAGTTTGTAGCCGTGTTTGCCCAGTAAAAAATATAAAAGTTGATAAGGAGCAGGGAGTTTCTTTTGGAGATTTTTGCATAAGTTGCTTTGCTTGTACGCATAACTGCCCTACAAATGCTATTCGCCTAAAAGGTGAGAGAACTAAAGCTAGGTTTAGAAATAGCCATATAGAATTAAAAGAAATTATCAAATCTAATAACTAAACAAAAATCCCCTTGCTCCTAACAATGGAAGTGTAGGGGATTTTTACTTGACGATTTGAAAATATTGACATATGATAGTAAGGAAAGAGGTTAGTAGTAAACCTTTTTCAAAATTAACATATAATATTTATTTAGGTGTTATAAAATTTAAATTAAGAATAAAAATTATCACCCTACCAAACATTTAGACATAATATAAATTTTATTAGATTTGATATGTAGCCAATAATATTTTTTGGAAATTAAAATTACTTTAATTAGATTTTCAAAAATTTATATACTTAAAATATGTAATTTCTTAAAGGAGGAATATTTATGTGTAACTATTGTAAATCACCAATAAAAAATAGCAAGTCACCATACGTTTTTGATACTGAAGATAATACTTTATTAATTAAAAATGTCCCTTGTGATGAATGTACCCACTGTGGAGCAACGTTTTTTTCTCATAATATTATGGCAAATCTGAGGAGTATAGCTGAAGAATTAACTGATTTGGTTGATAGCCTTACGATTTATGATTATGCAAACATTGCTAACTAATTTTTTCCCCATACCTTTAAATATTGAGGTGTGGGGTTTTTTATTTATAATTTCTAAATGACGATATATGTATATAGAATGGAGGAATTATGAAATTACAAGATGCTCAAATAAAATTAGATAATATTATAAATAAACCTCTTGGGACATGGGTAGAGAGTAACCAATTAGATAATGTGATTGTAAATAAAGGAAAAACTGGACAATTATTAGAGTTAGCTTTAGGGTTAAATCTCTCTAACAAAAAACTTGATTTTGAAGATGGGGAACTCAAAACTTGCAAATGTAAAAGAGATGCAACCCCTCAAGAAACTATGGCAATAATTCAAATTTCTAATCATATTGATGATTTATTAAATAAAACCCCTTTTGAAACATCTATGATGTATAATAAAATTTCACACTTACTTTATGTGCCGATTTGTAAAGAAAGTTCTAACCCCAAAGAGTGGTTTTTTCTGCCTTATAAAGCGATAAACCTAGAAGATAAGCAGTATAGTGCTTTGAAATCTCAACTAGAAATTGATTATTACTCAATTTGCCAACAACTTATAAATGCCATTGAACATGAGTCAGGGGAAATTCATACTTCCAATGGAAAGTTTATCCAAATTAGAACCAAGGACTCTAAGCCATATCACCCAATATATTCTAATAAATATTCAAAGTATATATCTAATAAAAACTATGCTTTTTATTTCAAAAAGGATTTTATGAAATATCTCAATACATTATAGGATATATTAAGAAACTAATATATCCTTTTGAGAAACTGTATAATTAGTTATGAGTAGTTCTGAAATACTCCCTCTACCTTTTCCATCACGGTTAATCATTCTTTTGGCACTTACTCGATTTATACAAAAGCTTGCGTATAAATTATCAAAAAAGTTATCCTCAGTATCCAAAATTTTAGGGTCAGAATTACTCAGCATAAGTTTTGCTGATTTCTTATCTAGCCTTGCAAAAAATTCTTTTAAATTTACCTGCATATCATCATTAAATGAGCTTTTATTATAAGAGTTAAAACCACCTTTTGTTACAGGTCGATATGGTGGATCTAAATAAACAAAAGACTTATCATCAATATATTTTTCTAAAGCTTCAAATGTTCCACTCAAAATTTTAACGATAAATTCCCCTTCATCATTTTTTCTATTTAGTAAAGTAGAAATGTTTTGTAAATTTTGCTCATCATAAAACGATGGGGCATTGTGCTTTCCAAATGGAACGTTAAAATTCCCTTTCAAATTTTCTCGGTATAACCCATTAAAGCAAGTTTTATTCAAAAATATAATCCACCCTGCCATATTCACCAAATCAGTATTATTTTCATTATATAAAGTACGAATATTGTAGTAATATTTTTCCTTTTCTTCCAAGCTTTCTAAAGATAAATATTCATTTTTAAGAAGCTCTAATTTGGTTAACAATTCACTATAATTATCCCGTAGAACAATATATAAATTAACCAACTTTTCATTTATATCATTAATTATATAGCTATCAAAATATTCTTTTTGTACCATATAAAAAAATACTGCTCCTCCCCCAATAAAAGGTTCTATATAAGTTGTATATTTATCCAAGTCGCTAGGTAAGTTTACAATAATTTGGGGTATCATTTGTGTTTTTCCACCAGCCCACTTCAAAATAGGCTTTATATTATTATCCATAATGAGTTCTCCTTTTGTAGTTATTGAACATGAAAATCCCCAAACCACTAAGTTAGTAGGTTGAGGATTTCTCAAAACATTCATTGCCATTATCATACTCCAAAAAGAATTTATAGTCAAGTATTAAGTTTTATAATGATTTTCATGGGTTAAAATTAAACAAGAGGACAAAAAAGTAACATTATCATGATTTCTGGAATTTGGAAATTCCAATTGGTATTTAGATTTTGATTTTTAGAAGTTAGGTGAAGTATAAATTTGATATGATTTCTTATGAGAATTTGGCTATTGCAAAAAGGTTTTAGGAAATTATAAAAAATCTAAACTAAATATTAAGCTCCCATACCTTTAAATATTGAGGTGTGGGGTTTTTTTGTGTTACAATTTAGAAAAAGGAGGGTTATTTATGAAAGATTTTATTGAATTTTGGAGAGGTAAAGGATATGAGAAAGGGCAAAGTCAAACTTTTTGGTTAAATTTATTGCAAAAACTTGGGATTGAAAATCCTTTTGAATATATAACTTTTGAGGATAAAGTTGTTATTGACCATACAAGTTTTATTGATGGGTATATTTCAGAAACTAAAGTTTTGATTGAGCAAAAAAGTATTGATAAAGATTTGAGAAAGTCTATTAAACAATCTGATGGAACTTTGTTAAATCCTTTTCAGCAGGCAAAGAGGTATTCGGCTGAGCTTCCTTATTCCAATCGTCCAAGGTGGATTGTAACTTCTAATTTTAAGGAATTTCTTATTTATGATATGGAAAATCCAACTGGTGAGCCAACTTCTTTATTGCTAGAAAATTTGGATAAGGAGCAATATAAATTAGGTTTCTTGATTAAAAAACCAGATGAACATATTAAGCGTGAGATGGAAATTTCAATTAAGGCTGGGGAGCTTGTTGGGCTTTTGTATGATGCCACAATTAAGCAATATAAAGACCCAACTAACGTCCAATCTTTGGAAAGTTTAAATATGTTTTGTGTGCGTATTGTATTTTGTTTATATGCTGAAGATGCAGGTATTTTTGGAAAGAAATCTATTTTTCATGATTATATTCAATCGTTTTCGGCCAAAGAAAGTAGACAGGCTATCAAAAATTTATTTAGTATATTAAATACCAAATCAGAAGACCGTGACCCCTATATTATTGAGGAAAATCCTATTTTGGAGAGCTTTCCGTATGTAAATGGTGGGTTATTTGCTAATGAAAATATAGAAATTCCTATGTTGACAGATGAAATTTTAACTATTATTTTGTCAAAAGCTGATGAGGATTTTAATTGGAGCGATATTAGTCCAACTATTTTTGGGGCGTTGTTTGAGAGTACGCTAAACCCAGAAACTCGTAGGGCTGGAGGTATGCATTATACAAGTATTGAAAATATTCACAAGGTGATTGACCCATTATTTTTGAATGATTTGAATGATGAGCTTGATAAAATTATGGATATTAAAATTGAAAAATCTCGTAATGCTAAGTTGTTGGAATTTCAGCGCAAGCTATCAAAATTAAAATTTTTGGACCCTGCTTGTGGAAGTGGAAATTTTTTAACGGAAACTTATATTTCTTTGAGAAAACTTGAAAATAAAATTTTAGAAACAATTTACTCTCATCAAATGGTATTAGATATTAATGATTTGATAAAAGTGTCGATTTCTCAATTTTATGGGATTGAAATTAATGATATGGCTACTACTGTTGCTAAAACTGCGTTATGGATTGCTGAAAGTCAGATGTTGCAACAGACTGAGGAAATTATCCATATGAATTTGGACTTTCTTCCTTTAAAAAGCTATGCGAATATTGTTCAGGGGAATGCGCTTACTATAGATTGGGAAAGCGTGATTAGTAAGGAAGATTGTAGTTATATTATGGGTAATCCACCATTTTTGGGAGCGAGAATGCAGTCAAAAGAACAGAAGCAAGATTTATTAAGCTGTTTTGATAAAAAGGCTAAAAATATATCTAATCTTGACTATGTGACAGGTTGGTATATGAAAGCAAGTATATATATTTATAATACAAAAATTCAAGTTGCTTTTGTGTCTACTAATAGTATTGCTCAAGGTGAACAAGTTGCTATATTATGGACAGAGTTACTCAAATATAATATAGATATTAATTTTGCTTATAGAAGCTTTATTTGGACAAGCGAAGCAACAGAAAGGGCAAGTGTATATTGTGTAATTATAGGATTTGCAAATATAACGACAAAAGTTAAATATTTATATTCTGGTGGACAACCTAGTTTGGTAGAAAAAATAAACTCTTATCTAGTTGAAAGTGACTTTATATTAATACAAAAATCTACCAAAAACATTTTTGGTGCATCACCTATGGAATTTGGGAGCATGCCTAATGATGGAGGATTTTTAAGTAAATATTCGCAGGAGGATATTATTAATTTTGAAAAACAATATCCAAAAGCTAAAGGATTGTTTAAGTTGTTGTATGGGGCAGAAGAATTTATAAACAATAAAACTAGATATTGTTTATGGCTTGATGGAGTATCACCAAGTATATATGCGAAAATATCGCCTATAATGGAAGCTATTGAAAATACCAAAGTTAATAGATTATCAAGTACAAGAGAGGCAACTAAAAAGTTGGCTGATGTACCTTATTTATTTGGTGAAATAAGACAACCTAAAACAGATTATTTGCTTGTACCAAGTACAAGTTCAGAAAATAGAAAGTATGTACCTATTGGGTATATGTCTAAAGATATTATTGCATCAAATGCAGTTCAAACTATTGCAGATGCAACTTTGTATGAGTTTGGAGTAATAACTTCAAATGTACACATGGCTTGGCTTAGAACAGTTGGTGGACGACTAAAAAGCGACTATCGTTATTCAGCGACTATCGTTTACAACACATTCCCTTGGCCTACCCCAACCGACAAACAACGCATGGACATAGAAAAAACAGCCCAAGCAATCCTTGACGCAAGAGCATTATACCCAGAAGACTCACTTGCAACACTCTACAATGAGCTTACTATGCCAAAAGAGCTACGAAAAGCACACCAAGATAATGACCGAGCAGTTATGAAAGCCTATGGTATGACCATCAAAGGTAGCACCGAAAGCGATTGTGTTGCCGAACTTATGAAATTATATAGTGAAAAGGTAGCAAAACGTAGATTATTCACCAAAACCTCACATATCAAAGCTCAAACCCCAACCTCCCAAAACCGATATAACAAGTGAAAGTTATATAATAATCAAAAAATCAAGGAGGATATATTTATGAACATTTCAACAAGTATGATGAATAGTTACTACTCAACGGAGCTTTTAAGTACGTCTACAAATAACCAAACTACACAAACGGAGCAATATTCCGACGTTGCAACTCAACTTGGGACAGCCTCTTCGACAAGCTCAAACACATCAACTTACAACAATTGGGAAAATTATGTAAGCGTTGTAGAACCTGATGGAACTAGAGATTATTATGAAGTTAGTTATGTTGATAGTGATGGAAACAATGTTACAGAGAAGATTAAACTTGACCAAATTAATGGTCATGGGACATCATTTGCAGAGCTTGCAGTATTAAGCAGTGCAGGGTATATTAGTCAAGATATTGGAACTCTTCTTGAGGAACAATTTATGGACGAGAATGGAGAAATTGACTTTAATAAAACTGTTGACTCGCTAAGAACTGTGGGGGATACGATTAGAGATAATTTGCATGGTGGAGATTATGCAACAGCTATGAAATTTATGGGTGAGGGGAAAACTCTAAACGATTTCTTTAATGATACTGATGAAAACGACCCAATGACTCACTTTTTAAGATTTATGCAAATCAATAGTACTTATAGCGATGATAGTCTCCTAGAGATGTTAGCTTAATATTTAGCTCACAAGCTTTTATAGTTTGTGGGCTTTTTAATTTCATAAAATATTCACAAAGACATATAACATTTTTTGTAAAAATTGTTATAGATTTGACACAATGTGCTGAAATGTAGTATAATTATGATAAAAATAATAAAGGGGGATAGTGCTGAATTTTATCTAAATATGACTAAACTTTAACAGCAAAGGAGCAACTAGAATGGAATCTAAAAGTATAGCAAGAAAGCTTTCCCTAAGAATAGCTGTAGTAACTATATTTGGTTTGATGATCCTAATAAGTTTATCAGTTTGGCAATTGATAGGAGCGCTCAAAAATGCGCTTAATGGGGAATTTCAAACTATTTCGGAACAAAATGCGATAATCGTTCAAGATATTATTGCAAAAAACTTTATGACAATTGAAAATTTAGACTCGTTTATGTCAAATACATATAATGAAGTATCAAATCTTCATCAATCAGAGCTTGATTATATTTATGAGAGTGAAATTTATAATGTTCCAATTTCGACTCCAAATTATTTAGCAGAAAGTTATTTTATTAATAATGCAATTACAACATTACTTCATAGTAGTGCTGATATTGTTGAACTTGGAGTGTATTTTGAGCCATATGCATTTGAAAATACAATTCATACATACGGTTTCCACATGACTCAAGCTCAAGCAAGAAGCAGAAATTATACACCAATGAGAGCTTATAGTGAATATCAAAATGATGAATTTTATAGACAAACTATAAGTGAAAAAACTGCTCAAATGTTTTTGCCAGAATTACAAGACGATGGTAGAGTTTTAAATTATATTAGTGTGCCAATCGTATATGAAGGTGAGGCAAAAGGGGTAGTTGTAGCTCGTATGTTAACAACATCTTTTGATATAATTAAGTCAACTGATGAGCGTTATCCAAGTATGGTTGGGCTAGTTTTATCAAACGATTTACTTCGTATTTATGATAGTTCTAGTTTAGATAGCGTATTAGTTAGCTTATCTGATACTCTTGATGATAAAAGTATTGCTGAAGTTGAAGATAAGATTTCAAAAGGTAGAGCATTTTACTTAGATACAAAAAATGCAAGTGGAGCTGAATATATTCGTTATTTTTCACCGATTGAAGTGTTAGATGATATTTGGTGGTCAAGTGTGCGACTAGATAGCGAAGATTATTTAAAAGATGTAGTTAGTGCAACGGTTATGCTAGTTATGGTAGCAGTTATTATACTTGTAGTTATGGTAATGATTACATCTGGATTAATTAGAAAAATGTTAAGCCCAATTAATAGTGTTGTAGCTGCGGCTGAGAGTGTTACAAGTGGAAATTTAAATATTCACATTGATTATACTGCTGATGATGAGATTGGTGTTTTGGCTGATACATTTAGAAGAATGGCAGATATGTTAAAAGCAATTATTGGTGAGACTGATGTAACGCTTTCTGAAATTGCATCTGGAGATTTGACTACAACGGCTAATTTAAGAGCAAATTATCCAGGTGAATTTTATCCAATTAAGCAGTCAATGATTGAAATTAGTGAAACTCTTACAGATACACTTAACAAAATTAATTTTACGGCAGACCAAGTTGGGCAAGGTTCTACAACTATTGCTGAAGGAGCAACTACTTTGGCACAAGGTTCAGCAGAACAATCAGAAATTATCGAGAACTTTATTAAAAGTACTGGTAACATTGGTGAGGCGATTTCTCAAACTCGTGAACAAGTTGAAGAAACTACAAAACTTTCTGA
>MDSP01000128.1_pt1 | contig 16648 bp, 26 predicted proteins | sample 1005811 | NCBI WGS metagenome assembly MDSP01 (sample SAMN05526596, study PRJNA338239) | gut metagenome | isolation source: stomach gut content | host: Naso elegans | place: Saudi Arabia: Red Sea | collected 2011-04
TGTTGGACTTTATAAAACTATCAAAAATGGAAAAATTGAAACTAGTATTTTGAGTAGTAAAAGAGAAACTTTATTTTATCAGCACCCTACACACACCACAGGTGGGCAGAGCCAAGCCGGTGGACTTAATGATTAGATTAATAAACTTATCAAGCAAAGAAACCCTCGCGAGGGTATTTCGGTTTAGCGACATTCACAAAGTACGCCTAGCATAACAACATAAAATAATTTACAACATATTATTTTAGAAATAGAACATATAAAAATAATTCAATATGAAAAATTGATATATTAGTATGTCAAATAAAAGAAGATGTTCATATTTTAAAAATGTGATTTCTTCATTCTGCATAATTAATTATTATAAATATTAAAATGTTAGAATGCATTTTAGCGTGGTTAATAAGTGGAGAGCGTAGCGTCAAAGATGTGTCGGCGACACTTTTTAAGCAAATGAGTATAACATTAAATAGGCTTAGCAAGACAATTCCAATTTCAAGGCACTTAATAAAAAATAGCCACTTCAATATTACAAATATTATTGCAGATAATCTTTCAACTTCAATGGCGAACTCTATGGAGATAGCATATTTGACAGGCGACGGGTCAGGCAAGCCGGTTGGGATTTTTTCAAGTGGTATTGCTACAACAAGAGATATTAACGTTGGGACTTCTAGCAAATTGATAGACTATGATGGGCTCATTGATGCAGAAGCCATGCTACATGAAAGCGACAAGCAGGGGGCTTGTTGGATTTTGTCTACAAAGGCATTAACTGAACTTAGAAAATTAAAAGACAATAACGGTAATTTAATTTTTCAAGAGAGTATGCTCGTGGGCGAACCAAAAAGATTATTAGGCTACCCAATTTATGTTAGTGATAGAATAGCAGAGGACGGCATCGAAGCAAATGAGTATATAGGATTTTTGGCAAATCTAAAAAACTATTATATCGTTGACAATACAGGTATAGAACTATTTGTATATAATGAAAAGTTCCAATCTAACTATGCGATAGGGCTTCAAACAGATATGTTCACAGGTGCTGCTCCGGTTAGGGCTGAGGCTTTTGTTAGACTTAAAGCAGGGGCTGCTGCTTAATGGTTGTTAGCACTAAAGAACTTAGGCAGCATTTAGAACTAGTAGGAATAGACATCGAGGAAACTTTACTTTCTCGGTGTCTAGCTGCTGCTATTGAATATTGCGAACTTCACAATGAAACAAAATATACAAAAAGAAATTTGCCAGCCACTGTGAGAATTGCAATACTTATGTTGGCAGCTCATCTATTTAATAACCGTGAAGCTACTACAGAAAAATTGAATAGACAAGTTGAGTTCGGCGTGACTAGTTTACTAAATATGGCAAGGGATAATTTTTCATGTTGAATATTTTATATTTAGTTTTAATTTTAGTTTTAATTTTATTTTTGGTAATAATTATTTTTAGACTTTTAAGTCCCATAATAATAACTATAATTTTATATTTAACAATAAGGAAAAAATAGAGAAAATAAAATGAAAGCAGGCAACTTAATTCATACAGCAAAAATCTACCAAGAGATAAATACAAAAGCATTCGGTGGAACTACAGAGAAAAGCTTAGCACTTGTCAAGACTGTAAAATGTAGCATCGAGGATATAACATATAAAAATAAAGTAGAAAATAATAAAACTGATTTTGACACTACCCTAAAAATTACAACATGGTTTTTCAAGGTGATACAAAGATGATTATCAAAATAGATAATGAAGATGAGCTATACAAAATTGATTATATAGAAAATGTTAATTTTACAAGTAGGCAATTAGTTTTTACTTTGTCAAAATATGAAGGCTAGTAAATGGTTAATGTAAGTGTGGAGGGGCTTGATGAGTATAGAAAAAAATTAGAAAGCCTTGACGGTAATTTTAAGAAAGCATTAAAAAGTGGTGTTATGAAAGGAAGTCGCAAAGTAGCTACAGATGCCAACACTAATGCAAAAAATCGTGGCTGGAGAATGGGTAAGTATTATCATGCTAGCGAAGCAAAAAGCACTCGTAAAAGTGATAGTGCCGTTATTGGAAAAGTTGGAACTAAGTCTGTGAAGTTAGGCTCAGCACCGGCTAAAAACAGAATGGCATATTACAAAGAACAAGGCGACTACTTCCACGTGAAGTTCCCAGAGTTCGGCACTGTAAAGCAAAGCCCGAAGCCCACTTTACAACCAGCCCTTGAAAGCAATCAAGAGTATGTAAAAAAATGCGTTGTTGATGCTTTGAAAGATGCAATAAAGAAAACAGGTTTTTAATTATGATTAATGATTTTTACAATGAACTATTTAATTATGCAAATAAGTTAGGAATAACAGAGGTGCATTACAGTCATGTTGAAAATGAAATTGACAATAATAAAACTTATATAACTTATTACAGAACTTCAAAAAATACAGACTATGAAATTGATATTGACTCATCTGTTATTCAAGTGTCTATATTTTCAAAATCTCTTGAAGTAGCAATTACAACTCGTGATAGTATTTCAAAATATTTTACAGCAATAAATAAAATTGTTGGAACTACACAAATATGCAGCTCCATTATTGAAAGTGAAATTGATAGTTATGATTATGAAAGCAAGATGCATCATGCTATTACAAATATTAGATTATTAACAAAATTAAGCAGGAGGAAATCAAATGGCACAAACAAGAACTAAGACAAGAGAATCAATTAGAACAGGCTCGGCAAAAATAGAGATAGGCAGGCGACGTGATGAGCTCATTGACATCGGCGCTTGTAGAAGTATCACGGTAAAAGAAACAGTAACAATCACAGATGTTGAAAGCGATAATGCAGGCGTGGTTGCGACAATTGTTAGTGAGCATAAACTTGAAATTAGTTGCGATAGCTTAGAGATAAATCTTTCGGACTATGCAAAAATACGAGGTGGGCTTGACAAGATAAATGAATATGACGGCAAAACTGAAATTGATAGAAAATATAATCTTGCTAATGATAGTTATAATTTAAATGAAATAATAACAGTGCCGGAAGTAAATGCAGACGGCAGCCCCGTTGTTATCTCTAAAGTAGAACTTGAAAATAGCTACGGCATTAAAAGAGATTTGACAATGGGTATTGACTACGAGGCGATAGATACAAATAAAATAAAATTAATCTCTGCTGACATTAGTCCAAGCCTTGATGTGATAATAATAAATTATAAACATACCCCAACAAAAATGGTGAAGTTAACTACAGGTGGTGGCGATGTAAAAATAAAACCTCAATGGCTTGTTATCACAAATACAAATGCATACGGGCAAACTTTCAAAATTATTTGTCCACAGGCATCAGTTAGTGCCGGGCTTGAGTTCCCTTTCCCTGCCGATGTTGCAACTGATGTAATGATAAACTAATTTACTTTTGTTGCTAATGCTGCTGTCACTGAAGATTCATACGAACAACTTGCATGGTTTGAAGATGAGCAAATATTTGGGGAGCCTAGCGAGTTTGTGGAAACTACAACTACAGAGGATACAACAGAGCCTACAGAAAATTTAGACGATGATGACGATGACGAATTAATATAAAATGAACCGTCGCAGACGGTGCTTAAGCCTTCGGCTATTTAGACTATATAATATTTTGTAGACAAATGAAAAATATAAAATATACAATGCTATTAAAAAATAGTTACAACTACACATCAAAAAATATTGATATGTTAAGGAAGTAGAAAATGAACATTGAAATAAAAAATCTTGACGAGTTAATAGAAAGTAAAAAAGTTAGTATCGCAGGATATACCATTGATATAAATGACATTCCTATTAGCATAACATTAGAGATAATGGCATTAGCTAAAAATGTAGAAAATATAAATGAGAATATAATATTAGAAAATGTTGTGCTGCCGATTATTAAACATTCTTACAAAGAAAAAAATATTGACGATATAAAAGACAGCCTTAGCTACAAGCAAGTTATAGCTCTTTGGAATGAAATTATTAATTCTTTGTATAATATTAATCCTAATGATAATGACGACACAGATGTAAAAAAAAAGTAAGTATAGATATATATAAACTTTTTGCCCACCTTGCTAGTAATTATAATTTTTCTCATGAGGCTATGTTGTCTATGAGTTTAAAACTTTTATTAGAGTATTATAAAAATTCTTTTGGTTTGCCATATATTATAAAAGAAGAAAAAAATATTGTAGTAGAGAAAAAAAGCAAGGGCTCACTATTTAGTGATTGGACAGAAGTTGTGAAAGGATAGAAAGTTGCAAGTATCTGTAAATATAATAGCAAATGCCAGCAAGGCAATTGAAGAGCTCGGGCGAGTTAAAACAAAAACTACAGACCTAGAGAAAGGACTAAAAAAACTTAGTACAAATATAGGGACTTTTGGAAACATTGCAACAAAGGGCATCACTGTTCCAATGGTAGCAGCAGCCCTCGCGAGGGAATTTAGCAGCCAAGCGATAATAAGCACATACGCCTAGCATAACAACGCAAAATAATTCACTACATCTTATTTAAAATGGAAACAAAACGTATAAAAATAATTTAGCATAAAAAATTGATGTATTAGTATATCAAATAAAAGAAAATGTTTATATTTTTAAAATGTACTTTCTTTCACATAATTGATCATTATAAATATTAAAATGTTATAATTCATTTTAGTTTTGTTTGATAAGTGGAGAGCGAAGCGACAATCGCCCAGCGTAAGGCTGGTTGAAGATGTATCGGCTGCTTTGGCAACTATCACAGTTCAAGGCACGCCCACCAAAGTAGCTACAACGCAGCTTCGTCAAGCACTAGTTGAACTTTCCAAAGAGGGAAGTAAAACAGATTTAATATTCCGTGATTTATCGGGTGTATCATTTAGAGATTTTATTTCTAGTGGTGGCGACCGTCGCAACGGTGTTTAGCAGCCAAGCGACAATAAGCACATACGCCTAGTATAACAATATAAAATAATTTACGACATCTTATTTTAAGAATACAACACATTAAAATAATTTCATATAAAAAATTATTAATATAAATTTTCATGCATTGTATCAAATAAAATTTGATAATGCATTTTAGCATTAGTTGATAAGTGAAGAGCGTAGCGACGAAATGCAGCCTGCGGCTGTTCCATTATTCAAAGATACTTTAATCCCTATCGCAGAAAGCCTTGTAAAAAAAATAGGCGAACTTGCTACAATGTTTAACAGCCTGCCTACGCCGGTAAAAAATGCCTCTATAGCCTTCGCAGCTATGGTGGCAGCAATAGGTCCGGTAGCACTGGGCTTGTCAACATTAATAGGCGGGCTAGCAAATACAAAGGCAGCTGTTACAACTTTAACTTCGGCTTGGAAACTTCTTAACTCTACAATGTTACTTAGTCCCGTTGGAATTATTGTTACACTAACTGCAGTGTTGGCAGCTGCGACCGTAGGAAGTCCCGCTAGGGGCGTAATTCAAACACAACTTAAAGCAAAAGCAGATGAGGATGCACGTAAAGCAGCGATAGCAAATGCAGAGGCAATATTAAAACAAAAAGAAGCTATAGCAGGACAAGAGAAAGAAACAAAAAAACTTGTAAGCCAATATACAAAGCTTGCTGACAAGGCAAAACTAACAAGCAAAGAACAAAAAGAATTTCAAACAACAATAAACCCTCGCGAGGGAATTTAGCAGCCAAGCAACAATAAGCATATACGCCTAGCATAATAACACTAAATAATTTACAACATTTTATTTAAAATAAGAATAAAACATATAAAAATAATTTGATATCAAAAATATTAAAATAAATTTTATCTTCTGTAATTAAAATACCAATATTTTTAAATATGCTTTCTTCATTCTGTATAATTAATCATTGTGAATATTAAAATGTTAGAATGCATTTTAGTGTGGTGAATAAGTGGAGAGCGTAGCGACAAAGACGTGTCGGCGACACCTTGCTAAACAAGAAGCAAAATTAAAAGAGCAACAAGAGCTAGCACAAGAGTACGAGAAAAATCCCAACGGTGGTGGTAGCTACTGGGGTGGGCTTGATAACTCTACGAGGCTAATAACTCTAAATAAAAATATTGACACTACCAAAGAAAAAATAAAAGAAACTCAAGAACTATTAAACAAGTTAGAAAAAAATAATCCCACAGTATCAAATAATGATACTACAACTAATCCACAAATTGAAGCACTAAATAAAAAAATAGCTTTGCTAGAAAAACAACTTGAACTGCAAAATAAAAATAATGATGCAGAAAATAATTCTAGTAGTGATGACAAAAAAGATTTTGATAGTATGGTTCTTAGCATTCAAGAGAATATTAAAGCCTATGAAAAAGAAATTGCAATTCGTCAAAAGTTAGGCGAAGTTATACAAGACAGTGAAATCAACAGTGAGAAAAGTGATATTGCTAGAAGTGGGATTTTAGAAATTGTAGAAGCATTAGAATTAACAGAAGAGCAAATCTTACAATTGAAAGATGAGTTCGGTTCTTTGTTTCAAACTATAAATAAAGACGGGCAAACAGCAGCAGCCCTCGCAAGGGAGTTTAGAAGCCAAGCGATATTCTCAACATACGCCTAGCATAACAACATAAAATAATTTATAACATCTTATTTCAAGAATACAACATAAAATAATTCACAACATTTTATTTAAAATAAGAATAGAACATATAAAAATAATTTCGTATAAAATTAATTAAAATATCAGATACAAGAAGATGTTAGTATTTTTTAAAATATGCTTTCTTCATTCTGGATAATCAATCATTGTAAATATTGAAATGTTAGAATGCATTTTAGTTTTGTTTGATAAGTGAAAGAGCGTAGCGATTACGAAGTATCCCGTGGGACAAAAACGTGTCGGCGACACCTTGAAATAGAAAAATATTATACTAATGAACAAATTAGATTACAGCATAAACAGGACGTGGCTAATTGGCAAAATCAATTAATACAAGCAACGGTGTCAATCCCACGAGGGGACTTCTTCATTTCATTCAGTCGCAGCACAAGCGATAATAAATGCCGTGAACTCAGCAATGACGGCTGGACCGGGTGCTCTAGTTATGACGCCAATTTTGACGGGCATGGCAGCAGCATTAACGGCTAGTCAATTAGCAGTGATAGCAAATAATAAACCAGCCGAGCCGACATACTTAGCAACGGGTGGATTAATTCAAAAAAGAGTTGGTGGGATTAATGCCGTTATCGGTGACCCTCGCAAGGGTATTTTGCAGCCAACTATAGAACACAACGATGGCTTGCATAACAACGTAAAATAATTTATGCCATCTTATTTTAAAATAAAATACATGAAAATAATTTTATATAAAAAAAATTAATACATTAGTATGTCATGTATAAAAAGATGTTAGTATTTTTTAAAATATGCTTTCTCTTTCTGTATATAAAATATTGAATACAATTAAGATATCAGTTATGCATTTTAATTATCATTGTCAAGTGGAGAGCGTAGCGATAATAACCCTCGCGAGGGTTTGAAGTATATAGAGCAAATCGAAATTTTTTATGGTGCTGATAATGCAGTTAATATTTTGGATAAAACTAATATTGATAATATTTATTTCATCCCTAGCGGGACTTCCTACGGTCGCGATACATTCGGTGCAATTATCATAGAAAATATTGATGAGCAAATTAATTCAATTTCAGTAATTGACACAAATGCTAATTTTGTTATAATTCAAATTGTAACAAATGAAAATGAAAATCGTTTTTATGCCGTTGAAATTAGTAGTAAAATTACTTGCATTAATATAGAAGAAACTAATGCAAAAAGTGTAACAATTGCTTTGTATAGCAGTGAAATTTTGTATTGTAGATATTTGACTGCCTGCCTTGCTACCGACTTTCCTCCACATTCAAAAAGTAAAACTCATACTATTACAAATACACACGCTCAACATTTTTCACAAAGTGGGCATTATTTTAGTCGTTATCTTCCAATGAAAAAATATGATAGTTGGAGCATAAGTTTTGATTTTCTAACAAACAAAGATAAAAATAATATATTGAACTTTTTTGATATTAATAATTATACCCCATTTATACTGCAGGTTTGGACGGAGCCTATTGCAAAATATTATACAGACAATCCTCTAATATATGAAAGTGGTGCATACAAGTTGAATGTTGTTGCATCGCAAAGTCAAAAAATACCAAAGTATCAAATGACCACCGGGCTTTATGTTTGTACTAATGAAAAGTTAGAGTTCAAAAAAAGTAGTAATGATAATTACCCGTGGAGTTTATCTTTAACTTTACGTGAGGTGTCTTGATGTTTAGTCTTGTTGCATATCCTAGTAGCGTGCCTACTGATAATTTAGACAGCAGCTATAAAAGACAAAATCAAATATTAGAGCATACAAAATATTTGCATACTTCTTTTGACGGAATTATTTTAAGTAATCTTGAAACAGAAAATATTTCATTACCCAATATCTTAGCTGGCAGTATTTGCCTATTTTGTGAAACTTTATTCTATTGTGAAAATAATATTTTTCTTGTTGATAATAATACAAATGATGGAATGCGTTTTATTTCACTCACTTTTAATATTCAAAATAATAGCCTTGACGTAAATATTGAAAACTTTATGCAAGCTAACTTTGACAACTTAGAGCACTAATTATTTTTATGATACAGGGATAATTAAAAAGTATTTAGATTTTTCAATGTATTATAAAGCAGGGCAATATTATAGCAAAAAATATTTAACAAAAGAGCAAGGGTAATAAATGAGCAAATTATATTTAATAGAAAAACCTAGTGAAATCCCAACTTCAATAGACGACTACAGAAAACAAAATTATTTACTTCAAATAATCCCACAATTATCATTAGGCTTTGACGGTGTAAAATTAGGGAATTGGGGATCAGATAACACAGAGCACCCCTACATTTTAGCCGGCTCTATAGTGGAATTTCTAGGTGACTTGTATGAAGCCAAAGAGGATATTTACTTAAATGAAAACTGGGACTCAATGTTCACAACACGCTATATTTATTTTTGGCGACTAAATAGCGATACTTCTAGCATCAACGCAGCTATAGCAAATAATGGAATGGACTTCCCTTCATATAATCCAATGCTACGTGGATTTTACCAAGACACATACGGAATAGCATATAATAAATTTTTACGAGTATATTTTAAATTTGAGTTAGGCGCTTATTATTCAAAGTACTACTGGGATAAAGACGATATAAATCGAACAGCAATAAATAACGGCAGCAGTGGCTCTCTTACAAAATATAGCCAAACATTTTCAACACCGGGCACCCATATTTTTAATTTTCCTATGAATGCAGAATCTGTAATTTTTCATATCATGGCAGCCGGCGGGGGTGGCGGTGGGCACAAAAGTGAACCTACTAGCAAGGGTGGCGACGGGGGGACTGCATCCGGGCGAGGGGCTTTGTACAATGGTAGCAAGGGTGGCAACGGGGCTAGGACTTTGTCAAGCAGTGGAATTATTGCAGGCGACGGGTTAGGTGCTAGCTCAAATAAAAGTACAAGTGCATCAGGTGGCGACGGAGGCAACGGGCTTAATACATCTACTTACGGCAGAATAGGTGCAGGGGCTGGGTCAGGCTCTTGTGCTATTGTTGAAGTTCTACGCAGCGAGCTTGGAAGTGCATCAACTATTTTAGTAACTGTTGGTGCTGCTGGGGCTGCTAGCACTAGTGAAGAATATTACGGAAGCTACACCCCGGCGACATCGGGAACTAACGGCTCTGTTTATGTTGAATGGTGGGAATAAAATATTATGAAAAGTTTCGCCAACATAATTGAATTAAATATTACAATCACCGATTTTATATTTTATTTCATACCTAACGCAGGAATATATATTGCACCAGTGAATGAAAAAAATATTACAGTATCATATTTTGATACTGTGTATAATGTAAAAAATAATAATTTATTAGAGTTCGAAAATATAGGAAGTATCATCGTTGATAATGATAGAAATTATATTGAAGTATTTTCTCTTGAGGCTTTATATTTACAGCATAAAAGTTTTTATCTTTTCACTAGTGATAATATTCAATATATTGCAATCAACTTTATAAATTATGAAAGCCCTAATACAAAAGATATTTTAGCTAATCAAAAAAATCTCTACAGTGATAGATTTTGGTTTAATGAAAATGGTGAGCATACAAATATTTTCAATAATCAGAAAGCCCTTGATATTATACAAGAAATTGACACGGCAGATATTGAAGGCGATGCGTTGACTTTTGATACCATACAAACAAATGAGATGAGCACTACATTAAGCAACCATGACGGGGCGTTCGATAATTTTGACAATCTCTACGGCAATAGATTTTTAGTTTACAAACAATTTGATTATGGGATTAGTAAAATTGTTTTTAGTGGTTTCATTGAAAAGCCCGAATATAATTTTCTCGATAGCATAACAATTACAGCTAGTGATATTAGGCACTCATACTCAACCACACTTCCTGCTAGAAGTTTTAATTTGTTGGAATACCCAGAGTTAGAAAACTTCCCAGAGAATGTAGAAAATGGATACAAAAAGAAACTTAGCAGCCGGCAGAGGTATAACAGTAAAATGCACGCCTATAAAATATTTTGCAGGCGACATCAATGACCCCTACAATTTACCCGAGATAATTTTTGAGATTTGTGATACTACAAATAATGCAATAGAAAATATTGTTAATGCCGTTGATAAATATGATAGCAATGCCGTGAAGCCTCATATTTATTTTATTGAAAAATCTTCCCTAACGGGACTTCCTACGGTCGCAGGTGAAAGCATAGTACACGATGGAATAACTATCACAGACGACATCGAAACTTTTATCCCAGAATACAAAGACTATGGCAGTGGGCTTGAGAAAGTTTGGAGCATTGACAAAAGTAAGGGCACGCTAACATTTACAGGTAGCAATCAAGTAAAAACTTTAACACTGCGACCAAAGGAAGTCCCGTTAGGGAGCGACGGCAGCGATGACATTGTGGAAGTCTACATCGAGATTGACATTCCACCATACAACGCACTTGATATGACAAATTATGAAAACATAGCATATATTAAAGAGAACTACGATATTGAAAATTTTGAAAATGAAAAATTATACTCAAGAGAAATTGCAACACTTTTGACAAACGATGACCATCGCCGATGGTATTTAGCAGCCAACCACAGAATACAAAGAGGGCTAGCATAACAGCGTAAAATAATTCACAACATCTTATTTAAAATAAGAATAAAACATATAAAAATAATTCAATATAAAATTTATATATTAAAATATCAGATAGAAGAAAATGTTAGTATTTTCTTAAATGTACTTTCTTTCTTCTGCATAATTAATTATTGTAAATATTGAAATGTTAGAATGCATTTTAGTTGTCATTGTCAAGTGGAGAGCGTAGCGACATTGGTCAAACTCAGTTTGTGGAAGCTAGAAGCACCTTGAAAGATTATTACACATTTGAGTATTATGAAACTTTGGAGGATTTGAAACTTTTTGACCTAGTAGAAATGGAGTATAAAAGAGATGAGAAAAATTATTTTATTAAGCCATGCATTTGTGAAGTTGTGAAGTTAAATATTTTTGACAATATTATTAAATTAAGATTTGTAGAAAAATTAGAACTAGAGCAAAATTAAGTTAGAAAAAATAGTTAGAAAGGGGTATGTTATGAAGAAAAAAATAACTTGTAATAAATGTAGCAAAAGAGATAAATGCAAAGAGTTATGTTCTGCTATGATAGAAATATTAAAAAACTCACACGCTGTGTCCCTTTGGGAAAGCCAACAACGGCATTTATACAGACAACACGATGGCAGTAAAAGAAAAACCAATCAGTCACAAAATTGATAATGTTCTTTTTACAACGGGATTGTCAGATATTCCCTAAAGGGGGCTTTAGCCCAAAAGCGTGATGCCGAGCGTATTATTGTCGCCTTACTAAGTCCAACACAAAAAAAAGTTTTATCACTTTATTGCGACGGCAAAACACACACACTGTGCCCCTGTGGGGGAAGCAAATTGCAACTAAATTAAAGATTAGTCAGTCTACTGTATCGCACACCACAGGTGGGCAGAGCCAAAATCAAGGGAACAAAAACTTTGATACGAGAGGGTTTTATTGAAACCGTCGCGACGGTGTTTAGAAGCCAAGCGACAATAAGCATATACGCCTAGCATGACAACGTAAAATAATTTACAATATATTATTTAAAAATATAAGATATTAAAATAACTTATATAGTGTCATTAAAATTTACATATGAAAAAATTATTGATGTGATTTCTTGTACATCGTATGAAATAAAATTTTGAAATGCATTTTAGCATTAGTTGATAAGTGGAAAGCGAAGCGACAATGCTGTACGGCAAGTACCAAACAGAGAAAAGTTGAAGAGCTAACAGGCGATGCAAAATTAAAATCAACTACTAACTATATTAGACTATCGGATTCTAAAAATGACGACAAGTAAGCAAGGGATAGATTTTTTAATTTTAGAGGAAGGCAATATTCCCTATGCTTATTATTGCCAAGCAGGAATTAAAACTACACGCTGTGTCCCTGTGGGATAGGCGTTGGCATGGTTATAAAATACCTTTCAAAAAATCAGTTAGCATTACTTGAAAAAATTTATTTTACAGATGTTAGGCAAATAGGCAAAATACTTCCTGCCGTGGAAGACGATAATACAGTTTATACAATTTCAAAAAACAACATAGAAAAAATATTAAAAGAAAAATTAGTAGTTTTTGAAAATGCTATAAATGAAAATGTAAAAGTAAAATTAGCCCAGCATGAGTTTGATGCATTGATAAGTTTTATTTTTAATATTGGTATTTCTAATTTTAAAAAATCTAGCGTATTAAAAAAAGTAAATGAGGGCACAAAAGATATATCAAAATATTTTGATATGTGGAATAAAGCAAGTGGCAGCCCTCGCGAGGGAGTTTAGCAGTCAACCAAAATTGACAACGTGCGGCTAGAATAACAATGCGAAATAATTTACGATATATTATAAAAAACAAAATAGAGTATATAAAAATAATTCGATATGAAAAATTTATATATTAGTATCTCATGTATAAAAAGATGTTAATATTTTTAAAAATATACTTTCTATATTCCTAACAATTAATTATTGTAAATATTAAAATATTGGAATACATTTTAGCATTGCTTGATAAGTACAGAGCGTAGCGACAATCGCCCAGCGTAAGGCTGGTTTATAACCGGGCTAGTTGCATTTACAAGTGGTAAAGTTATTCAGTCCAAGTTCGAGTAATTAAGCGTTCATAAATTGGTTACTTATATGTTGGCATATCCCAGCAAGTGAAGCTGCATTTTTTGTTAGTTCACTAAATAAATAACTAATATCTAAATTACAATTTATATTAGTTGGTTGCCCACCGGTTGACAAACCGTAGGGAATCCCTTTAGGGACACGTTCGACTTGTTGGGCGAAGCTAGTATTATTACTATGGTTTATATTTTTATTGCCAACGGTGTTATTTGTGTTTAATAGCATATTACTAGCTAAAATCTTTAATGCATCATTAGAATTAATATTATTAATATTGGCATTAAATGTGTTGCCAAGTTCGTTAAAGTTAAAATTAAAATTATTATTTATATTTTTATTTGGAGTATTATTAGGATTGTTATTATTTTCATTTGGAGTATTATTAGGATTGTTATTATTTTCTACTTCATTAACAACAGGTTCTATAACTTCATTATCATCTTTTGAATATGCCAAAGCTGCCTCAGTTAATCTATCATTATTATAAATATATCGACTAGTCATTTCTATGCTTGCGTGCCCTAGCAACTTTCTTATATCTTCAATAGGTACTTTATGATTTGATAACTCAGTGGTCCCGCGGGATTTCCTTCGGTCACGAGCCCCTACGGAATGCGTGGAACTTCATATCAATGCCATGTTGTTTAGCTACCATGATAATATTAGCACCAATTGAATCTGCATTTATAGGATTACCTCGTTTATTTAGAAATAAACTAGTAGTTTTAGATTTTATATTTTTTTCTCTTTCAATTAAATAATCTTTTATTATACCTAAAATTTTATCAGTAACAGGTGCATATCTTGGTTTACTATTTTTTGTATTGCGAAAATGTATGCATTTATTTTGTAAGTCTATATCCTCTACTTTCAAGGTAGCTACTTCATTACGGCGTGCCCCGGTATATGCTATCAAAACTAAAAATACACGCTGTGCCCCGTAGTGGGAATGATTTACTAATGTTGTGAAGTTAGAATAATCAATTAATTTTTTAAATAAATTGATAATAGAATCTGCTCTACTTTTTAAGTATACTTCTTGTTGTTTAATTATGACTTTTGGTAATCTAACTTTATGAAATATTTTTGCATATTGCCCCTCTTCGAAACGCAAACTGAGTTTGACCATTAGCAGCCAAGCGAGATTTACAAAGTGCGCCTAGCATGACAACGTGAAATAATTTACAACATTATATTCAAGAAAATGTTTGAATGCATTTTAGCATTAGTTAATAAGTGGAGAGCGTAGCATCAATTACCGTTGCGACGGTTTGCTTATTAAATATTCGAAAAAAAGTTTAAAATCATTGCCATAGCCTAGTATTGTTTTTTCTTTTAAATAAGATATACCTTTTTTAAATAGTGCTACTTCTCTGTTTATATTTATTGAATTAACCATCATTATTTCCTTATTTTTTTATATCCATTCGTTTAAGCAGCTGAATGATATAAAATTATAAGGATACTACGATGTGGACGTTAACTCACAACAAATTAAATCTCAAGCCCTAAATATAGATTTTTTTCACTTTTTTATCCCCCTTGAAAATAAAAATTAACTACTATATTAATTAGCATATACATTTTTTATTTAAATACTAGGAAAAACAACAATAAATAATATTTAGTCCTACAGAAAAGTGATACTCCAGAGCTATATAAAAGTATAACTCTTGAACTACATTTTGGCAAAGCCCGCCTGTGGCGTGCAGTTCCAGAACTGCATTTTTCGCTCTGCGTGCCTGTGGCATATAGTTCTATATAAAGAAGTTAAGAAGTTAACTTTAAAGAAAGTAAGAAGTATACAAAAACTATTCGGCAAAGCCCACCTTTAGGTGTACTTTAACGAACTAGAATATTACTTTAACAAACTAAATAATTATATTTTTAGTAAAAAATTATGGTTATAGCTTGACATTAATGCACAAATTTGGTAAATTCGAAGTAGTTATTCAAAAAAGAAGGGTAAAAAGTAAAGAAAATGCTTGCTTTTAATTATACTGCTTCTTTGGATAATTGTATTTCAAGAATATTTATCCCTACTTACTTTAACGAACTATATTCTGTTAAAGTAGTATCAAAAGCAGAAAAATCAATTAACCTACTCATTAAAGATTATACTACAAATAAACGAAAATTTAAACATTCAGTAAGTTTAGACTTTCTTATAACATCGGAAGAGGTATATTTTTCTAAAAAAAATATAACTTCTCTGTTTGTAAGGCTCATCCGTGGACAAAGAAAACTATATAATCAATGCATTAGAATTATATATTTTCAAAAAAATAATTTTAGATTCAATAAGTTTAGACAACTTCTTATAATATTCATTCCAGCCTTGGAAGTACCACCTTGATTATAAATTATAATATCTAAGCTTGTGGTTTATATACAATAATCAAAATTAGCTAACCACAACTCTATAAAAAATAAAAAATATATAATAAAAAAAGATGAGGATACTTTTATGTTATTTAAAAAAAATGCATTAGAAGTCTATCATAAATGGGTGGACTTATGAATAAAACAAAAACAACGGCTAAAATAAAAAGCCCAAAGTTGGTAGCAAGATTCGGCGATGCAATGCTAGACTACGGCTTCACAAGTATTCCTAACACAATTTTATTTTACAAAAATAGACTTGGAATAACGGCAAAAGAGCTGCATTTAATAATCATGGTTCTAGCCTTGAATGGCAGAGGACTATTTGAAATTAACGATAAGCATTTACACGCCGATGGAAAAAGTTTTATACGGCAGAGAAAATCTCTTGAAAAAAAAGGGCTATTAAAATGTGAAATTAGCAAGGGGCTGCGTGATGGTTGTTTTACAACTCTTGGAATAATTTATGACTTCAAAGGACTGCGTAAAAAAGTGGAAGAGCTAGTCAACTATGATAATACAGTAATTGAAAATGAAGCCCCGGTGGAAAAAATAGAGGACGAACCACCATTGCCAGCATTTGAAGAGTTCGAACAAAAGCCCCTAGATATTCCAAAGCCTAAGCATGATAATAGCGATGACGATAATAATTTTTTTGGGTCAAGTAGTAAGAGCCACCTAACAAATGAGCAGAGTAATTTTTTGAAAGCTTTTGAAGCTTTGCATCTTGAGTGTGTTGGCAGAAAAATAAATTTAGCGTATAGCAGGAAGTACAGAGAATATTTGCTCGCTGGATTTGAAAAGTGTAATTGTGATTTTAACATGGCTCTTGATAATGCTAAAAAAATGTTTAGAAATAAGTCGCCCTCCGAACGCACAAGTTTGAAGTTACAAGACTGTGTATTAAATGCATTGCTAAAAAATA
>MDSP01000129.1_pt1 | contig 16627 bp, 16 predicted proteins | sample 1005811 | NCBI WGS metagenome assembly MDSP01 (sample SAMN05526596, study PRJNA338239) | gut metagenome | isolation source: stomach gut content | host: Naso elegans | place: Saudi Arabia: Red Sea | collected 2011-04
GGTAGGCATTACAGAGCGCTGTACGCCAAAACTACATGACACAGAGACACCCAGGCTGTTGCTCTGATGAACAGTCACAGAGTGTCAGGAAAACCAATGTGCAATAACTCATCTCATATGCATATTTACACATTACTTTTTCAATGTAAATACTGTTAAAAATTATTTACCTCATGTAAACCTGTCGCACCACTACATATTTTTCTTATTATTTTTAAAATTTTTCACTTTAATTTCTAACATTTGGTATTTATTGATTTTTTTTTCTTTAAAAAAAAAAATTTAATATTTAATGTCAATTCTGGTACATTAAGAGCCAAGTTAAACCAATTCTGGTACATTAAGAGCCAAGTTAAACCAGAGTCAGATTCCTTGTTTGTGTGCAGAAACTTGGCCAATAAAGCTGATTCTGATTCTGATTCTGAGTGGGCCTGGTGAAGAGAGTGGATGCAGTTCATACAGACATTCATTGACATATTTGGTGAAATAGGGCTCTTAAACTGTGACTCAGTCATGACTGAATTAAAGCCAGATGCTAAGCCCCTTGTCACAGCCACGCCATGCTGGATTCCATTTCCCCACATCCCAAAGGTCGAAGCTGAGCTAAAACACATGCTAGCTTTGGCCACTACAGAGACTGACCAAACCACACTGAATGACATTCTGGTGTTCTGTTTGAGTGTGGAGGAACAAGACCAGAGGCTGAAAGCAGTCCTAAGGGCCATAGATAGTCCGGCCTGAAACTGAACAAATGTAGGTGTCGCTTTGGCCAGTAGTGAGCAGAGCATGACAATTTTGCTCTGAGTGGGGAGCAGGTTTTTTAAGCACTGCCTTGTCTCCCGCTCCAACCCGCTCCAACCCGCTTCAAATTTGCTCCGTTGCCGCTAACACTACGAGATGAAAACATGTCTGAGCAAGAGTGCATCTGTGTATCGTGCAATACACTCAACCCACCCGCATAATTTCTGTCTCCTGCTGGCCACTGCAGCTGAATAGAAATTTCAAAGTACTTAAAAAAAGGAAACTGAGAAGTCATCAAGTGTATTATTCCTGTTCCTCTTGCAGATGACAATAATATTGAAAAGAAAAGAGAAGCAACAGTGAAGCCAGTCAGAAAAGCAATAATCAAGCAACCCAAACCCAGTGAAAAGGGAAGCTTAAACATTAAAAACACAAGAGGTAAAACATGCACTCCTTAACTCAATTGCCAGGAACTAATGTTAGCGTTATATGTTTCTGTTAATCTGAGACATGGTTGAATTTTACGTTTCTGGGATTTTAGTCAAATGAGGTAAAAGCACAAAAACTTGGTAAGATATACAAGGCCTCCTTGTTAAAAACACCTGATCTGACTCACAAGAAAAATGGCTGGAAAATCTGCCAACATTTTACAAACACCCGGTTTTGTGGTCTGAAACAGCTGCTGGATGTCCCAATGTCTCCTCGTTCAAAACAGCTGGTTTGGTCGCAACAGAAAAAAATGACCCTGTTGAAACTGCTGACCTTGGTGTGGGTTGGGGGTTTACCGTCAGGGTCTGTCGAGCTTTGGTCTGCTACTTGGTGTCATGCTTCCAACGTCCTATCTCTTCTTGATCCTCACCCTCACATGTAATCAGAACTACGTCATGTTGACATGTTCTATTAAAGGAGCACACTAGTGTTATTAAATGTCATTGTCCTTTGTCAACATCAGCCACATATTTGTCCTAAACCCCACCTATACAGAACTTTTTGTGGTCAGGGGGCTCTGGACACACTGATGCATGTCTGATGGGAGTGTCCAGGTGTGCAGAAGTTCTGGGTTGAGGTGGTGAACAAGGCGTCTTACTTGGTGGGCATCGGTTACACGCTTCCATTGATGTGACGTACTTGGAGCTGTCATCAGCAAGGGTTAATAATCTAAAACACAAACATTAGATATGTGGAAGAAGCCGCAGAGGATATTAAAAATTTGTTATTGTCATAAACATAAAGTGCCCTTATACTCTTTTTCCACCGCAACCTCATTCCATATGTATTTAATATCTAAATCAGATTGTTTAACCTTTGGAGATTATTGCATTTATATTTAGACTTATATTAACTGTATTTTATTTTATTTTTAATGAAAGCACCTGAGTATTCTCTTTTTGTGTGCTCCATGGTAGGGGCTAAAAGCAATTAACGTAGAGTACGCACCATTTACATGATACGCAGGGCTTTCTATTGTAAAAATCTATATAAAACGCAGATTTCCCCACATTTTTATAGATTTGCTATAACAGTTTTATAACCCACTCAATTAGACACACACCTTCGCCATACACATATTCCTCAAATCCAATAAACTCAAGCTCATCTATATCTTCTATCCGATACATATCAAAATGATATAACGGAATTTGTGCATCATAAACTTGTACTATTGTAAAAGTCGGGCTTGTAATATGTTCAAATATACCTAGACCCTCGGCAAAACCTTTAGAAAATACAGTTTTTCCAACACCCAAGTCACCTATCAAACAAAATACATCACCTTTGCTTGCAGCACTTGATAATTGTTTGCCTATATCAAATGTTTGACTCTCATTAAAAGTTTCATAAACCATATTTATTTTCCTTCCTTATTTTATAATACATTAAGAGTATCACCACTTTTTATATTTTTCAAGTATATTAATACAACTAACTTCAAATAATATGTAATAATCAACTGATAAGGAGAACAATTATGAGCGAATTTAAAAATAGTCAAACTTGCCTGAATCTAATGAGAGGATATGCTGGGGAATGTCAAGCTTACACTAGATATCAACTTTATGCTAGAGTTGCGATGAAAGAGGGTTTTAAAGAGCTTGAAAAATTGTTTCATGAAACTGCTGAAAACGAACTTTCACATGCGATGATATACTTAAATTTGTTGTATAAAGAAATCGGAGAAGCGTCTGTTCCTATAAACGCAGAATATCCAGTTGCACTTGCAAAGACACTTGACAACTTAAAGTCATCTGCAGCAGAAGAACATGAAGAACACACTATCGTATACCCATCGTTTGCAAAAACAGCTGATGAAGAAGGTTTTACAGCAGCGAAAAAACATTTTTCTATGATAGCCGAAATTGAGGCACACCACGAAGAACGTTTTAATCGTTTTGTTGACCAACTTAGCACAAACACTTTATTTACACAAACTAACGAAGTATACTATCGTTGTATCCACTGTGGATATATTCACAAAGCAACTGATGCACCAAAAGTTTGTCCAAACTGCTTTCATCCACAAGGATTTTTTGAAATTACACCATTCCCATCTTCACTATAACAAAAATTATGGGACGATAATTAATCGTCCCCTCTTTCTACCGCACCATAAAATCCACCGTTTTTTCCAGTTGCACCTTTGTATAGCTGATAACTGTCATCAGCAACTGCACGATGTCCACAATCAATATCTGGCGACTCATGGTGATGTGCGTCTTTCTCAATTTGCAAAAGAATTTGCGACAAATCTTCTTCTGTGGCAAGTCTTTCTATAATTACTGACATTTTTGCAATGCGTTTTTCTATATCACGTATTAAACTTTTTCTTGCCATAAGTACGCCTATTACAAAAATTGCATATATGAACAGACTTTGTTCTAGTATGTACATTGCTGTTGGTAATCCTTCGGTGACGTATGCTATTGCACAAATCACGCCTATTACTATCGCTAAAAATATCCACCCTGAGTGGTATACCCCTAAATAAGAACTTATACTTTCTTTCATTTGATTACGTTGAGCCTTTAATTTTGCGGAATCTCGGCTATACTGGTCTAGGTACTCATACCTTTTTTGTTCCATAGTCCCTATAACCATACTTATCACTCCTTCAAGTATTAGTTGATGTCAAATATCTACTTTATTTTTAGTTTTCTCCTAATTATATCATTATCAGTCAAAAAAGACAAGCACAAAACTACATTTTATACAACTTGCCAATTTACCAATTTAGCAATATAATATATAATAAAAGGAAAGAGGATAAAATATGCAATTATTCGATATAACTAACAACAAAGCCTTTATGGCTAGTCTACTAAAAACAGAACTTTTTGATGACTTTGAAGTACGTGAAGTTGCAATTCATACTACTATAAAACACACTATAGATGGTACTAAAGATGATGGACATATAAGTTGGGGAGAACTTAGACCACTTGTTTATACTATTATTAGTGGAAAACAATCGCCACAATTTCTAAAGATTGTAATGAGTACAAATAGCTTAGATACTACCGAAGTACCAGAAGACATCAGTACTTTTTTTGTTAATATAGTGTATAAAGAAAATGTCACAACTATAACAACGGGCTGTGCATATGCAAAATTTACGCTAGACAAGTCATATGAAAGCATTTGGGACAAACATATTCAGACGTTACTTATATCAAATAATTTTATATAAAGACTACTTTCTTTTATATTATTAGGGGTTGATTAATATAGAAGTGACGATTTTGAACAGACTGGAGAACTTGGACATGACTTGGATAACAGAACATTATAGTTTATTTTATTGGGGGGTACTTATTGTAACTATGACGCTTGCAGTCACATTTTCATACTTATCCAACCACTCAAAAAGCCTGCTTTTATGTAAGATTAGTTTGTATGGGACAACGATAAATATGTTGATTATGCTATTTTGGGTAAACATATGTACTTACATAGGAGGCACTCAATTTATGATGGAAAATGCAATAATTATTATATTTATCGTCATGATTTTTAAGTGTATATATGATTTTGTGTCAACATACAACGACGACCATCATCTTGAATGGCATTATTGTATTAACTCGATTACTAGTATTATCATTATATATGGGTACTTATATTCATCGTTAATACACCATGACCCACTTACGATAGCAGGAACAACATCAGACGACCCTATAGCTCTAACGATAGACATGCTATACTTTAGCATTGCAACGTTTACAACAGTCGGATTTGGGGACATTACACCTATTACAACAACTGCACGTTTTGTAGTTAGCACACAAATTATTATTGCATTCTTTATTATGGTGCTATTTATTTCGCTACACCCAGACCATAAATAAACACAAAAAGGGTAGCCCTAGGAAAGTAAGGCTACCCTTTTATCTATTTAGATTATTAAGCTTAGATTATTAAGCTTTTCCGTTCATTTGAGCTTCTTGAGCTTTAATCATACGTTTAACCATTTCTCCACCAACTGAACCTACTTGTCTAGCTGTTAGATCACCGTTATCACCTTGTTTTAATGGTACTCCAAGCTCTGCTGCAACTTCTTGTTTCATGTTTTCTAATCCTTGATTTTTCATAGTTGAATCCTCCTAAGTGAGTTTATAATTTTTAATTTTAAAAAAGATGACTAAATGTTAATCGTCTTTTTTAGCTTATAACCTTGGTGGTTATAATGTTAATTTACCCACTTATAGAATTTATTATTACAGCAATTTTTGGAAAAAGTTTAGGCAAAATCGCCAGTTATGTTATATATCATCCACTCAGCAATGTTAGTTATGTGGTCGGCAATACGCTCTAAATATTTGATTATCATAATAAAGTGAGGTCCAACATGGATAAAGTCTTCATCTTTTAGCATTTCCTCAATAATTTCTTGCCAAATTTGAGAAAATCTCGCATCAATTGTATCATCATAATCACAAACTTGTTGCATAACTTCAACGTCTTTTTCATAATAACTTTGTAAGACGTTATTCATCATTGTGTTGACCCCTAAAGCCATTTTGTTGACATGTCTTTTGAATGCTTCGCTCTCTGTATACGTTGTCCCTTGTAATCTTAAGCAATATTTACAAATATCTTGGCACTGATCACCAATACGTTCCATATCCGTAACAATTTTTATAACCGACATAATAAGTCGCAAATCTTTAGCCATAGGTTGTTGACGTGCAATCATAATAACACATTGTTGCTGAATTTCAACCTCAAGTCTATCAATTTCTCCTCCTTGGTCAATAACTTCTTCGGCTTTTGTTAAATTGTTATTTATAATTACATCTAAAGTCATTTCAACTAGTCGTTGTACTTCTCTACCCATATACATCATATCTTTTCTAAGATCGATTAACTCTTGTGCAAAATGCATTCTTGGTGACATATCAATACTCCTTTTAACTTTAATATTAACCGAAACGTCCTGTTATATAATCTTCTGTTTTCTTCTGTTGTGGGTTGTTGAAAATTTGGTCGGTTTCCCCAACTTCAACCAAATCACCCAACAAGAAAAATGCTGTCTTATCAGAAACACGTCCTGCTTGTTGCATATTGTGTGTAACGATAACAATTGTGTATTGTTGTTTAAGCTCGTTAATCAAGTCTTCTATCTTCAAAGTTGAAATCGGGTCAAGTGCCGACGTTGGTTCGTCCATAAGCAAAACTTCTGGGCTCATAGCAATTGAACGTGCAATACATAAACGTTGTTGTTGTCCACCAGACACCCCGATAGCACTCTTTTTAAGCTTATCTTTAACTTCTTCCCAAATAGCAGCTTTTTTTAGGCTTGACTCAACGATTTCATCAAGTTTTGCTTTATCTTTAAGCCCTTGCATTCTAGGTCCATATGCAATGTTATCATAAATACTCATTGGAAATGGATTAGGTTTTTGAAACACCATTCCAACTTGTTTTCTTAGTTCTCTTGTGTCTAATGCAAAAATATCATTTCCTCTAAACGTGATGCTACCTTCAACACGACTTCCGTAAGTCAAGTCGCTCATTCTATTTAAAATACGAAGTAATGTTGATTTACCACAACCTGATGGTCCGATAAACGCCAAAACTTCTTTTTCTTTAACTTCAAGATTTATGCCTTTAAGTGCTTTGAAATCACCATAATAGAACTGTAAATCTTTTATGTCAATAATGCCCATAACGTTCCTCCCTATTTTGATCCGCCGATTCTACTTGCGATGAAATAACTTAAAAAGTTTAACGATAATACAACTGCAAGTAATACAACTGCCGCCCCATATGCTTGCTCAAATGAGATACCTTCTTTTGCAAGTAAGTAAAGATGTACAGATAACGTACGACCTGACGCCATAATATTTTCAGGAATTTTAAATACTGTTCCTGCTGTCAAATAAATTGCTGCTGTTTCACCGATAATTCTTCCTGTACTAAAAACGATACCAGTCAAAATCCCTGGTACTGCACTTGGTAATACAACTTTTGTTATAGTTGAAAACTTTGTTGCTCCAAGCGCCAAAGACCCTTCTCTATAACTGATAGGCACAGTTTTTAGTGCTTCCTCAGTAGTTTTTACAACTGTTGGAAGAATCATAATAGCAATTGTTAGACCCCCAGACAAAATTGACCAAGAAAAACCAAGTGTCGTAACAAAAAACATCATACCAAATAGTCCAAATAAAATTGATGGAACTGCTGCAAGACATTCCGTTGCAAATCTAATACCTTGAACAAATTTTCCACCGTTTGAATATTCATTTAGAAATATAGCTGTCCCGATACCGATAGGAACTGCAAGACCAAGCCCTATCCCAACCATATAAAGTGTTGTAACGATTGGTGGCCACAAATCAGCAATGTTGATATGACCAATCCCACTAATAATAACGTAAGAAATTAGCCATAACAAAAATCCGATTGTAATTACAGTTGACAGCCCCAAAAATCCATATAAAAACATTTCGCCAACCATTGGTTTTGGTTTGCTTGGAGTAGTCGTTTGTGCCACTGCTTGTTGTTTGTTGTTTGTTTGTGCATCTGTCATGGTCTAACTCCTTTCTAATCTTTTAACGATATATTGCATTAAAATATTTATACTAATAATTATTACAAAAAGTATCAACCCTGTTGCAAAAAGTGCTTGTTGATGCGTTCCTGTTGCATAACTCATTTCCATAGCGATGTTTGCCGTAACTGTACGAACCGAGCTAAGCATACTGTCTGGCATCGCAACCGTGTTACCTGCAACAAGCATAACAGCCATCGTTTCTCCAAGTGCACGGCCAATAGCAAGCATTATCCCTGCGATAATCCCAGATTTTGCACTTCTAAGTTGAACTTTAAAAATGTATTGAAGTCTTGTTGCACCAAGTGCATAAGCTCCTTCTTTATATTCTTTTGGAACAGCTTTTAAACTTACTTCTGTCATTCTTATAATTGTTGGCAAAATCATAAATGATAATATAATTACAACCGCAAGTATGCTAAGCCCTGCTGTTGAAGTTGATTCTTTAATCATCGGAACTATAACCATTAAACCAAAAAATCCATAAATTACAGATGGTATACCAGCAAGTAAGTCTATCATTTTTGAAAGTACGCTTGAAAGTTTTGGTGGCAAAATCTCCACCAAAACAATAGCCGTACTAATACCGATCATAATACCTACCGTTACTGCAGCAAATGTTGCGATAAAACTTGACACAAGCATAGGGTAGATACTATAAATATCTGCAGATGGAACCCAATATAATATTGCTCCGTTGGGTGCTTCAACACTTCCAAATAGGAAGTCAAACAAATTTGTGTGCGTGAAAAATGCAAGTCCGTTAAATGTGATAAATCCACCAATAACAGAAATTGCAACAATAGTTAATGCTGCACAACCTCTAAAGACCCATTTCATTAAATCGTCCATATTTCGCTCCTCACGTATTAGCCGAATACAAAATTATTAACCAACTGGAACATAGCTTTGGTCAGCCATGATACCTTGACCTTCTTCTCCTAAAATCCAATCAATAAATGCATCAGTTTCTGGGCTAGTTCCGTCTTGCGTTAAAATAAGAAGTGGTCTTGAAATTGTGTATGACCCATCAACTGTATTTGCTGCAGTCGCCTCAACTCCACCAACATTTACAGCCTCAACTGTGTCATCAATATATCCAAGAGAAATAAATCCAATTCCACCCTCTTGTGCAGCAACTGTTGCTTTAACTGCTCCTGTACCTTCTTGAACAAGTGCACTTAATGTGATACTAGATGCCGATACTCCACCAAGGTCCATTTCAAGTCCAACGATTTCTTCAAAAGCCGAACGAGTTCCAGAACCGTCCTCACGAGTTACAACAACAACTGCTTGGTCATCTCCGCCAACTTCGCTCCAGTTTGTAATTGTTCCTTCAAACAAGTCTTTGATTTGATCCATAGTTAAATCTGCAACTGGGTTTGATGGGTGAACAACAACTGCGATAGCATCTTTTGCAATTGTAATTTCGTTTAGACCATACTCTTCTTTTTCAGAATCTTTAATTTCACGTGATGCCATACCGATATCAACTGTTCCGTTACCTGCTGCCGAAACCCCTGCTGATGACCCAACTGATTGAACTTCTATAACAACACCTGGATTATTAACGTTGTACGCATCTACAAGTTTTTCCATTGGTGACGCAACTGTACTTGACCCAGCGATTGAAATTTTTCCGTTGCTTGTTGTATCTGGTGTGCTTGTGTTGTTGTCACTGCTTGTGTTGCTTGAACTGCTATCGCTACTTGAGCTGCTTGAACTTGAGTTGCTACTTGAATCACTTGTGCTTGATGCACTTGGTGTGCTTGGTGTACTTGGTGTACTTGCTGTTCCGCTATCTGATGAACACCCTACAAGTAAAGCCGATCCTGCCATTAACATTCCTAGTGTTGATAAAAATTTACGTTTCATTAAAATTTCTCCTTTTCTAAACCTGTTTATAATTTTTTAAATTTTCTTTTTCTCTACCCCCTAATCCTACCGCATCTACATTAGAAAGATGTTAGATTTATGTTAAATTTGTGTTAAGTGGGATTTGGGTAAAAAATGTATCCTACACAATTTGGTAATTTTGTAGTACACTTATTGTAGTGCAAACATAGTGTTTGCATATTTTGTAATATATATTTAAGGTAGAGAGGATTTTTTTTATATGAAATCATTTGAATTGATTGCTACAACGACTTTCGGAATTGAATCTGTGGTCAAGCGTGAAATTGAAGACCTCGGTTACGACATAACGGAAGTTACTGATGGCAAAATAACATATATCGGCGATGAGGAGGCAATTGTGCTTTCAAATTTGTGGCTACGTAGTGCAGACAGGGTGTTTATAAAAATGGGTCAGTTTGTCGCAAAAACATTTACGGAATTGTTTGACAGTGTTGCCGAATTGCCTTGGGAGCGTTGGATAACTCGTGATGCGAAGTTTACCGTTAATGGTAAATCTGTTAAATCAACATTGTTTAGCGTGTCTGACTGCCAAGCGATAACAAAAAAAGCAATTGTAAGCCGTTTACAAAAAGTGTATGGCATAGAGTGGTTTGAAGAAACTGGTGCAAGCTATACTGTTCATGTTTCACTTCTAAAAGACGTTGCAACTATTACGATTGACACGACTGGTAAAGAGGGGCTTCACAAAAGGGGGTATAGAGTTGCTGGTGGTGGTGCACCAATAAAAGAAACGCTTGCGGCAGCACTTATCCAAATCAGCTATTGGAAAAAAGGACGTATATTTTATGACCCTTGTTGTGGTTCGGGAACATTTGCAATTGAGGCGGCTATGATAGCAAAAAATATACCACCAGGGTTATATAGAACGTTCGCTTGTATGGCTTGGGAGCAAATCCCTCGTGATATGTGGGATGACTTGGTTGAAGAGGCAAAAGAACAAATCGACCAAAAAGGTAAACCTATCATATATGCATCTGACATTGATAGAAAAATGATACTGACAGCAAGACGCAACGCCGAGGCGGCGGGGGTTGCTGAGTATATAACGTTTTTTGCAAAGCCAGTACACGGGACAAGCTTGCCACATGGTGACTATGGCGTTGTGCTATGCAACCCACCATATGCCGAACGACTTAGCGAAATGCCACAAGTTCAAAAGCTTCACCAAGATTTAAAAGCATTAATGAATAGCAACGAAACGTGGTCATTTTATACGATAACACCTGTTGAAAGTTTTGAGGCTGACTTTGGCAAAAAAGCAAATAAAAACCGCAAGCTATTCAATGGTAGAATACCTGTACGGTTTTATCAATTTTATGGTCCTCGTCCACCAAAAGATGGCGAAAACTGGTCAGCAGTGCCTGCTACAACCGAAAAGTCACAGTAAATTTTGTACCGCTTGGGGTGTTTTCATCTCCAACCGAGCTTTCAACTGAAATATCACCATTATACAAGTTTACTAGGTGCTTAACAATAGATAACCCAAGTCCCGTTCCGCCACTCTGGCGTGAGCGGCTTTTGTCAACTCTGTAAAACCGTTCAAATATTCGGTCAAGGTGTGCAAACGGTATTCCAACCCCTGTATCAGCAACTGATATTTTAATTTCCTGTTCATTTTTAATCATTCGAATATTAATTTCGCCTTCTTCGGTATATTTTATTGCGTTAGATATTAAATTTAGGAAAATTTGTTTGAAGTGATGTGCCTCACCGTGATATATCACTTCGTCAAGTTTGACGACAAGCAATATATCTTTTTCCATAGCTTGCTTTCCAAGTAACGATGTCGCCTCTCTAACAACGTCCGTCATATTGAACTCTAAATCAACCGCTTCTTCCGACTGCTCAATTTCAGACAATAACAATATATCTTCAATAAGCGAATACAACCTAGTTGATTCAATATCGATAATTTTTAAAAAACGTTCGGTCGTTGTTGGTTCATGCATTGCTCCCATAAGTAGCGTCTCAACAAAACCTTTTATACTAGTTAGCGGCGTTTTTAGTTCATGCGTAATGTTGCTAACAAACTGATAACGCATCTCGTCAAACTTGCGAATTTGAGTTATATCACGGATAGACACCATGTATCCATATTTTTTTGATTTTCGGTGCAACGGCTTAATATTAAAATGTAGCACCGTATGGTCATCAACAACAACCTCACAATCTTGACGCTCATGAGTTTTTATAGCTTTATCAACCATCTTTTTGTACGCCGAATAGTTTAAGGAGTTAACGAGTCGTTCACGTTCTCTAAAATTTAGTTTCAAACTATTTCTAGCAAAATTGTTTACTTCCATAATAATGCCATTATCGTCAACCATAATAATACCTTGGTCTAAAAATTCAAGTATTGACTCCGCTTTACGCTTTTCATAACTAAGTTTCCTTGTTGTAGTGTTATAGCTTAGCGCCATATCATCAATAGTCCAAATTAAGTCTTTCAGCTCGTCAAAACGTTCATCATGCACAACTTTTTCATAGTTACCATCTTGTATTTGCGTAATATAGTCGGTTACTTTTGTGATTTCTTCTTTTATATCAGACACGACTAGTTTCACAACTACAAAAATTCCGATAATCTCACCAATAACACAAGCTATCATCGTATAAATAAAAGGTGTCCTGCCCTCAATAGAAAATATCGGGTCATAACCAATGTCACGTAAGTATGACGTTACCTCACCAATCAAAAGTAAATTTGATAGCAAAATAACTATAATTACAGGTAAAAATATTTTTCGATTCACGTTTTAATTCTCCTTTATAAAACGGTAACCAATACCCCTAACCGTTTCGATCCAATTAGAAGTACCAAACGGTTCAAGCTTACCTCGCAAGTAACGTATATGTACGTCAACAGTACGTGATTCCCCCTGATAATCATAACCCCAAACTCTATCCAAAAGAGTTTCTCGTGTGAAAGCACGTCCTTTATTTTTGAGCAATATTTTTAACAATTCAAATTCTTTAAGCGTCAGTTCAACTGATATATCATCAATAGTAACGCTATGACTTGCGATGTCCATCTTCATGTTTTTGTATACAATTTCTTCTTGTATAACAGGTACAGAGTCACCTTCGGGTGCTTTGTATCTACGGCTAACAACTTTAACACGCGCTATAAGCTCACGAACGCTAAATGGTTTACAAATATAGTCATCGGCACCAAGTTCAAGACCAATAATTTTGTCAATTTCTTCAGCTTTAGCCGTAATCATAATAACAGGTATGTCTTGATACATCGATTTTTTTAGCATACCAAGAGCCGTAATCCCGTCCATATCTGGGAGCATAACGTCCAGCAAAATTATGTCGATTAGTTCTTGCTCAAGGACAGCCATACCGTCAGCAACGTTTTCAACGCAAATTACCCCAAATCCGTTTGCCTGTAGGTTGTATTTAAGTAGTTCAAGAATGTGTATTTCATCATCAATAGCCAATATAGTCTTTTTTTGCATAGTATTCTCTCCTTTTAAAGATATAAATTAAAATAAAAAATGTGCCATACGTAATGATGGCACATTTTTCTTACTTGTTCAATACATTTTTGATAAAGTTATTTAAAATTGCTTTGATGTTACCTACAAAGCTACGGTTTGTTGTAGTGATTTCATCTGTTACTTCTACCTCAATAACGTCCACATTCTCAACAACATCTTCAACTTCTCTTGTTGTTGCAAATACAGTACCAGTTTTAACTGTTCCTGAGTTGCTAGACGATGCAAATGTGTATGATGGTGTAACCGTAGTTGTCGTATTGTTTTCGCTGTTTCCAGTTTCAATAGTGTATACTGTTTGGTTTCCAGCATAGTCTGTTGCAACTATAGTACCGCTTTCAATGCTTGCTATTTCCGTATCAAATTTCAAAGTTCCATCTGTATCAAAGCTTACAGTTTCTCCATTTGGAAGAATAACTGATTTAAGCCCTGATAAGCTGTCAGTTATTTCAACTTTGTTGTTGTTTAACTTGATAGTTGGTGCCGATTTATCAATTTTTGTAATTGATACGAAGTTACCATACATACCACCAGCCGAAAGTATTTCGTAGTTTATGCTAGTGTTACCTGTAATTGTAATTTCTTGTACAAGAGGCGAAATATTATTTCTTGGGGTAATCGCCGAGCTTGTAGTTGTAATTGGCATAACCGTACCTAATACAGGCATACTGCTCATCATAGGTGTAACAACATTTGTCGTTGCTCTTGCAAAGTTGCTAATGCTGTAAGTGTCAACACCTGTGTCAATGTTTAGTCCATCAACACCGTCAACTGTGTTTGTCGCTCCAATAGTAAGAATGATATCTTGGTTGGTCCATTCCTGTGGAGAACCAGCGACAACAATAGTCGTTGGTGTTTCACTAGCTCCAATATAAACTTCGTCTTTATCGTAGCTTAAAGTTGTGCTGTTTCCTGTTGTATCATAAGCAGTGAAGTTTCCAGTTTTACCTGACCACTTGTAAGTGTAGTTTCCGTCACCTGCGTCAGTTATTCCTGTTGCAAGTGCACCTGTTGGTGTAACAAGCATATCAAAGTTTTCATCATATATATGCACAGTAATCTCCTCTTCTAAAACATCTGAGAAATACATAACTGGTGCGATAGTGTCAACTTCTGGTGTTTCAACTACTGGATATGCAACAATAATGTTTACATCTGCTTTGCCTATTTGCACTCCGCTATCATTAGTTGCAATAACTGTTACTGTTGCTGAGCCACCTTCTGTAGCTGTTACTTGAATAGTAGAATTTGTTGTATCTGTTCCAAGTTCAATACCTGAACCAGTCAAACTCCAATCATAATTTACATTATTAGCATCTCTACTCATAAGAGAAGTTGATAACGTAGTTACATCACCAATTTCCATATACTTAGTGCTTTCACCATCAATAATAATTCCATAAGTTAATGGGTTTACAGTTACTTCAATTGATGCTGTTGCACCACCGTCATTTGTTGCTACCGTGATACTTGCTATACCTGCTCCTTTTGCTTCTACTGCTCCACCTGCTGTTACTGTTACAACCGATGTATCGCTTGACGACCATGTTACACCGTCATTTGATACATCATCTTTGTTTTCAATTACTGCTGTTAAAGTTGTTTTATCATCTGTTGTAAGTTCAAGCGTTGATATCGCTGAATCATCTTTACGAATTTCAACACTAGTAGCTGTTACTGGGTTTACAACAACTGTTATTTCATCTGAACCAATTGGATTTCCGTCTTGTAAAACTGTTACTTTTACTGTTGAATCTCCAGCTGTTAGTCCTTTTACTGTTAAAGTACTTCCACTTAAAGAAGTTGTTTCTTCAACTGTTCCACCTGAAATAGCCCATTCATAAGTTAAACCAGCATTTTTTGATACTAATGATGTTGTAAGCTCTAATGTTTCGCCTACGCCAACATATTTTGTGCTAGCTCCATTAATTGTTACATCTGACACTACTTCTAGTACTGTTACTTGGATTGACGCTGTTGCTCCTCCGTCATTTGTAGCTACTGTTATGCTTGCTGTTCCTGCACCTTTCGCTACTACTGTTCCATCTGCTGCTACTGTTACAACAGTTTGGTCGCTTGAACTCCAAGTTACAGTGTCGTTTGTTACGTTTTCAGTTTTGATGTCATATCCTAAAGTTGTAGTTTCATCAGTTGATAGTGTTAATTTATTATCAACTAGTAAACTTGTAGCATTTACTACTATTTCTACTTCTTCTGATATCACTGAGTTTACTATTACTGTTACTTCTGCTGTTCCTATAACTCCATCATCATTAGATACTGTTACTGTTACTGTTGACTCTCCAGCTGTTAGTCCTTTTACAGTTAATCCACTTCCAGTTAAATCTGTTGTTGTTGCTTCTACTGTTCCACCAGAAATTGACCATGCATAAGTTACTGCATTTCTTGTTACTAATGAAGTTGAAAGGTCTAAAGTTCCACCTACTGCAACATATTTTGTACTAGCTCCATTAATTGTTACGCCTGTTGTTATTTCATTTACTGTTACTTGGATTGACGCTGTTGCTCCTCCGTCATTTGTAGCTACTGTTATGCTTGCTGTTCCTGCACCTTTCGCTACTACTGTTCCATCTGCTGCAACTGTTACTACACTTTGATCACTTGAACTCCATGTTACAGTGTCGTTTGTTACGTTTTCAGTTTTGATGTCATATCCTAAAGTTGTAGTTTCATCAGTTGATAGTGTTAATTTACCCTCAACTAAATTTGTATCACCAGTAATTTCTATTTCTTCTACTACTACTCCATTTACTGTTACATTTATTGAGTCTGTTCCTAATACATTGTTGGCATCATCTTTTATTGTTACTGTTACTGTTGATGTTCCTTCTTTAATTCCTGTCAGAGTTATAGTACCATCTGTTGGTGTTCCACTAACTGTTCCTCCTGAAATTTCCCAACTATAGTTTACTCCTGTCGCTCTTGTTATTAGTGACGTTGTAAGCTCTAACGTTTTACCTGTTTCAACGTATTGTGTACTTGCTCCATCTATTACTATTCCTGATACTATTTCATTTACTGTTACTTGGATTGACGCTGTTGCTCCTCCGTCATTTGTAGCTACTGTTATGCTTGCTGTTCCTGCACCTTTCGCTACTACTGTTCCATCTGCTGCAACTGTTACTACACTTTGGTCACTTGAACTCCATGTTACATCTGTAGTTGTTATCGTAGTTGGTGCTACAACTCTATATCCTAATGTTGTAGTTTCATCTGTTGATAATGTTAGTGCTGAACCTACTAATACCTCTGTATCACCTGTTATTTCTATTTCTTCTACTACTACTCCATTTACTGTTACATTTATTGAGTCTGTTCCTAATACATTGTTGGCATCATCTTTTATTGTTACTGTTACTGTTGATGTTCCTTCTTTAATTCCTGTCAGAGTTAT
>MDSP01000130.1_pt1 | contig 16491 bp, 24 predicted proteins | sample 1005811 | NCBI WGS metagenome assembly MDSP01 (sample SAMN05526596, study PRJNA338239) | gut metagenome | isolation source: stomach gut content | host: Naso elegans | place: Saudi Arabia: Red Sea | collected 2011-04
CAGCCCTGAATCTGTCACTGTCTGTCTGCGTGCCTGCAGTTTTCTTCCACTGATATATTTGGGATAATATTGAGGATATGAGCCCATCAATATGTGTAAGTCAAAATGTAAAGTTTGTTCACTGAACACAGTCATATTGTGTTTTTCATTTGACTCTTCAGTCAAGCCAGTTTAATGTGACCGTATTTGTGTAGTTTCAAGAGATGATACGATAAACGTAAACATTACTGAAATATGTATTAAAAAAATGTCAACTATCAATGACAATGTTTAAAAGAAATGAAAAATGAAAAAAGGGGAAAAATCCACCCGCTGGGACTCCTGCACTGTTAATACATCAGCTTGTGCAGTGCATTCTTGAAGTCAATTTGTGATCAAGTGTTGTAGTTTACTCTCATTGGTTACCCATTTTTCTTACACAAAAAGGTGTCCTATGTCTCTTAAAATGCTTTTCAACATCGCACTCACACCTGAATTTTGCAGCTGTGCTGTCTCTATTGAAGCTTGTCAGGTGGAGAGCTGGAGTCAGCACCTCCATTCATCGATTTTCCTCCCTGGTGTTGTTTAACCCTAGTGCGTAACGGGCAAACAACAATATAAAAAATACATCAACAGCAGCTGTTTCTGTTTCATAGTGTTTTCAGGGTCGGTTGTTCCACAGCCAGAACAAAATCTGCATTGTTCCTCTTTAATCCGGGGTTTGATTATCAGCAGTCCCCTCTTTTCTGTTATTTGACACATATACAATAACAGACTAAACATAAGGCTAAAAAAAGACTCAGAATTGTAAAAGTAAATTGACAGGAAAGTGAAAGTGATTATCTTAAAAAACTTTGGGGGTAAGTTGCTTTAGAAAAATTAACAGGATATGTTGATAGGTCTGATGCTAACAAGCCTCCGTCTTATCTTCATCCCTGTTTTCTTTTTCATTTGCAAAGTACCATGAAGAGAATGTTATGGTGTCGAAACCAATGCAGGCAGTCGCAGAATGCGGCTGGCAGATTAAGTATCATCAAACTCAGAACTTTCTTCTTGTGAGGCAACAGTGCAAAGCACGGCACCATGCTGCTGCTCCAGAAAAGGTAAGAGATAGATATTTAATGTAAATGCCGTAGCTACCAAAAGGAAACATAATCGGACGCAAGGGCGCTGAAATCGACGTTATTGCCAACAAGCTTTCAAAATTAATAGGCGGAAAGAAAGTATCTTTGTCCGTCAAAGAAGTAAAGCAGGCAGAACTTGACGCCGCAATCATCGGAGCAGACATCGCTGCCCAGATAGAACGCCGCGTAGCTTACAAAAGAGCTATAAAGCACGCTATCCGCAACGCAATGCGCGCCGGTGCTCAAGGTATCAAGATTCGTATTTCGGGACGTCTCAACAACGCTGAGATTGCAAGGAGCGAGGAATTCAAAGAAGGGCGTATGTCCCTAAACACTTTGAATGCCGACATCGACTACCGCTTAACCGAAGCGTTGACCCAAATGGGAATCATCGGAATCAAGGTGTGGTTAGCCAAATAACCAAAAAATATAAACCGAGGAGAACTCGCCTATGTTGATGCCATCTAAGGTTAAATACAGAAAGCAGCATAGAGCCAAAATCAACCACTCCCCAGTCCACGACGGAGAAATGGTATCCTTTGGCGACTATGGTATGATTGCAATGGAAGCCGCTTGGCTGACAAACAGACAGATAGAATCTGCCCGTATTGCGATTAACCGCTACCTCCGCAGAGGTGCGAAAGTTTGGATCAGAATCTTCCCGGATCATCCTTATACCAGTAAAGGTGAGGGTGTGCGTATGGGTAAAGGTAAGGGTTCGCCTGACGGCTGGATTGTTTCAGTCAGACCGGGCAAAGTCTTATTCGAAATCACCGGTGTAGATGAGGTCAGAGCTATAGAGGCGTTCCGTCTCGCAGGCCATAAATTACCTATCAAGGTAAAATTTGTCAAGAGAATCGAGGGATAATATGACTAAAATCAAAGAACTTCGTTCCTTGTCAGAAGCAGAACTTCTTTCAATGAAAAAAGAATTGCAGGAAAAAGTGATGGATGTACGCTTTCGTTCAAAATTCGAAGCTCCTAAAAACGTAATGGAAATTCGCAACATGAAACGTACAATCGCACGAATCAATACTTTAGTCCGTGAATCGGAACTTAAAGAACAACAGTAAAGGAAAGCAGAATGACAAAGCAAAAGACCTTTACAGGAGTAGTTGCTAGTGATAAAATGGACAAGTCCCGCACTATCATAATTACTACGAAAGAAAAACATCCTTTGTATAAAAAGTTTGTTCCAAAACGTAAAAAATTAATGGTGCATGACGAATCCAACACTTCCGCTCTTGGTGATAAAGTTTTAATAGGTGAAAGCAAACCTATCAGCAAGCGTAAAAGCTGGGTTCTTCTTGAAGTCCTTGAGAAACACCAGGACTAAAAACAGGAGGAATTTATATGATAATGCTCGGAACACGCTTGGACGTCGCTGATAACAGCGGTGCAAAAGTGATCGAATGCATCCATGTCGTCGGCAGTACACGCCGCAGATATGCATCAGTTGGTGATATAATCGTTGCTGCTGTAAAAAGCGTATCACCAAATGCTCCTATTAAAAAAGGAGACGTTGTACGCGCTGTTGTAGTTCGTACAAAAAAAGAAATTAACCGTACTGATGGTTCGGCTATCCGCTTCGACCGCAACTCTGCCGTCATAGTGAATAAGAAAAACGAACCCAGCGGGACACGTATTTTTGGACCCGTAGGACGGGAGTTAAGAGAAAAAGATTTTATGAAAATCGTATCTCTCGCTCCTGAAGTATTTTAGGAGGCTGCTGTGAAAATCAAGAAAAACGATGAAGTTATAGTGATTGCCGGTAGAGATAAAGGACGCAGGGGAGAAGTTTTCCATGTGTTCCCTTCTAAAGAGACAGTTCTTGTCCGCGGAGTCAATTTTGTAAAAAAGACAGTAAAGAAAAGCCAAGAACACCCAAATGGAACAATAATCGAAAGGGAAGCTCCCCTTCATATTTCCAATGTTATGCTCTTCTGCCCTAAAAACAACAAAGGCGTTCGTGTAGAATACGTCATTGATGAAAAAGGCAACAAAAGACGCAAGGCAAAGGGTCTTGACTATTTTTTCGATAATTAAGAGGCTGCATAATGGCTGAAAACAAAGAAACTACTGCTGCAGAAACTACTGCTGCAGAAGAAACGAAAAACACACCGGCTAAAGCCGAGAAAACCGCTAAAAAACCCGCAGCGCCGAAAGCTGAAAAGGCTGATAAAGCTCCAGCTGCAGACAAAGCTGAAAAGGCTGAAAAAGCTCCGGCTAAGAAAGCCGCTGCTAAAAAGCCGGCTGCTGCAAAAGCAGGTTCGCGCTTCAAAGCTCAATATGAGACTGAAGTCAGAGACGCTCTAAATAAAGAGTTCTCATACAAGTCAGTAATGGCTATCCCGCGCATAGAGAAAATTGTTATCAATATGGGTGTAGGACAAGCTGTAACAGACAAAAACGTCGCCGACGCAGCTGTCAACGATTTGACATTGCTGTCTGGTCAAAAAGCAATGAAAACTCTGGCCCGCAAGTCCGTATCCAACTTCAAACTTCGTGAAGGGATGGCTATAGGCGCAAAAGTAACATTGCGTAAAGACAGAATGTTTGATTTCTTGGACAAGTTGATTTCTGTCGCTCTGCCTCGTGTGAGAGACTTCCGCGGAGTCAAAGCGACCGGTTTTGACGGAAGAGGGAATTTCTCATTCGGCGTATCCGAACAGATTATTTTTCCGGAAATCAATTACGACAAAATTGACAGAGTCAGAGGAATGGATATTACCATTGTGACGACAGCTAAAACAGATCAGGAAGCGAAAACTCTTTTGAGCCAATTCGGTTTTCCTTTTCGTAACAAGTAGAGGCTAATATGGCAAAAAAATCTATGATAGAACGCTGGAAAAAAACCCCGAAATTCTCAGCGAGAGCTTACAACAGATGCAATATCTGCGGCAGACCTCGTTCATATATGAGAGATTTCGGTATTTGCCGCCTTTGCTTCCGCAAAATGGCGTCAAACGGTCAAATTCCAGGTGTTATGAAATCTTCTTGGTAAGATTTATTTAGAGATTTATTCTCAATCAAAAAAAATTAAGGCGAGGAATCCTATGGATATTATCGCAGATAGCTTAACAAAAATAAGAAATGCTACGATGCGTGGTCTTTCTAAGACTACTGTCAGAAAGACAAAGCTTATTGAAGAGCTTCTAAAAATAATGAAGCGTGAAGGTTATATTGAGGGCTACAAAGACAGCGCTCAGCCTTTCATGATTGACGTGGCGATAAAGTACGTCAACGGCAAATCAGTTATTGACAACATCAAGCGTGTCAGTAAACTATCACGCCGCGTTTATGTAGGCAAAGACTCTATTCCTAGTGTTTACAACAACTACGGTATAGCTATCCTCACCACATCAAAAGGCGTAATCACAGACAAAGAGGCTCGTTCGCTCGGAGTGGGCGGAGAAGTTCTCTGTTATATTTGGTAGGAGTACACTATGTCTCGTTTGGCAAAAAAATCCCTGCCCATTCCTAACGGCGTTACCGTTACGGTAGAAAATGGGATAGCAACGTTCAAAGGCGGTCTTGGCACAATAACTCAAGATTACGACGCGAACTGCATCGCCCCTGTAACTGAGGGCGAGGGTCTATTGGTCAACCGCACCAATGACTCAAAAGACGCAAAATCCAAGCAGGGTCTATATTGGGCTTTGTTCAGAAACCACCTCACCGGTGTTTCTGCAGGATTCGAAAAACAACTGGAAATTCAAGGTATAGGCTACCGTTGGGAAGTCAAAGGCAGCGACTTGAATTGTACTGTAGGTTTTTCACACCCTGTGGTGTTCCACGCGCCTGAAGGCGTCACATTGACGCAGCTCACCCCGCAGACAATCTCCGTAAAAGGGATTGACAGACAGCAGGTGGGACAGGTTGCGGCGAATATACGCTTCATCAAAAAACCTGAGCCTTATAAAGGCAAGGGCATCAGATACGTCGGTGAAATCGTACGCCTCAAAGAGGGTAAGAGCGCCGGTAAAAAATAAATAAGACAAAGCCGGGAGACCTTGTCTTCCGGTTGTTCTTAATTTTGCGGATAGAGGGACAGGCTTTTGGTCTTGTCACTTCTTGATAGAGCAAAGGAGCAATACATGATAGATATCATGACAAACAAAAACAAGCGTTATCAAAAACGCAAACTCAGAAGTCGTAAAAATCTTCGCGTGGCTGAAGACCGTCCTAGATTGACGATTTTCAGATCCAATAAATATCTGTACGCTCAAGTCATAGATATGTCAAACAAGGTTTTGGTATCCTTCTCCTCCGTATCCAAAGAGCTGGGTAAAGACAAATTGTCCAACAACATAGAGTCCGCCACCGCTATTGGTACAAAAATCGGAGAAAAACTCAAAGACTTGAAAATCACAAAGGTCGTTTTCGATCGTAACGGTTACTTGTATCACGGAAAAGTAAAAGCTCTAGCAGACGCTTGCCGTGCTGCCGGAATCGAATTCTAAGGACGTATTATGAGTGAGAATCAAATACAAGAACAAGAATCTACTTCTGAAAACACAGTAGAACAGCCTCAAGCGCCTAGACGCAACAACAGAGGCGGAAAACCAAACAACAGACGCGGCAACAGAGATAAAGCAGAAGCAGCACCGTCGGAATGGGAAGAAAAAGTCGTCAGCCTCAGACGCGCGACTAAAGTTATTCCCGGAGGACGCCGTTTCCGTTTCAACGCTATGGTTGTTGTAGGTAACAAAAAAGGCAAAGTAGGTCTCGGTTACGGTAAAGCCAACGAATTGGCTGACGCTATCAAAAAAGCCAAAGACAAAGCTATAGCCAACGCTGTGCCTATACGTCTTAAAGGCACGACTATACCGCACGAGATACTCGGCGAGTACAAAGCTTCACGCATCTTGATGAAACCTGCTACCAAAGGTACGGGTGTTATCGCCGGAGGCGCTGTACGTCCTGTTCTCGAGCTTTTGGGAGTACACGACATCTTGACCAAATCCTTGAGGTCGCCTAATCCCGTCAACCTTATCAAAGCCACATTCAACGGCTTGACAAGACTATACAATGTCGAAGACATTGCTGCAAAAAGAGGAAAAACAGTCAAAGAACTGTTCTCAAAATAATATCAGGAGCGCAATATGTCTCATATAGAGATTAAAGCAAACGAAGGCGCTTCAAAGAAGCGTAAGCGAGTAGGTCGCGGTACCGGCAACGGCACAGGAAAAACCTGCGGAAAGGGACACAAGGGTCAAAAGGCTCGTTCCGGCGGAGGAGTACCATTGTACTTTGAAGGCGGGCAAATGCCGTTGTACCGCCGCGCCCCAAAACGCGGTTTCAAAAACATATTCAAAGTCGTCAACAACGTTGTCAACCTTGAATCATTAAGCGTATTTCCGGACGGTTCTGAAGTCACGCCTGAGTTGTTAGTCAAAGCAGGTTTGATTAAAGACAACGGAAATCCTATCAAACTACTGGCAAAAGGTTTCGGTGAAGGAGAATTTACCGCGAAAAACTTAAAAGTCCACGCTCATAAAGTTTCCGAAGCCGCAAAAAAACTCTTGCAGGAATCCGGTTCCAGCATCGTTGAACTGAAGTAAGCATAAGAGGGTAAGATGTCTGTTTTAACAAATATGTTCCGCATACCGGAATTAAGAAAGCGATTATTTTACACATTGGGCGTTATGATTGTCATCAGAGTGGGTACTCAGATTCCTGTTCCGGGTATCCATCTGAATAATCTTCTAGCTATGACGAGCAGCAGCGGCGGTTTTCTGGACTTCCTAAACTTAATCAGCGGGGGCGCTTTGGAAAGAGCTTCCATATTCTCCTTAGGCGTGATGCCTTATATTACTTCCAGTATTATAATGCAGCTGCTTACGGTTATCATCCCTACGCTTGAAAAAACAGCCAAAGAAGGCCCTGAAGGCAGACGCAAAATCCACCAATACTCAAGAATAGCTACATTGTTCGTATCTTCGGTGCAGGGTTTTATCTACGGTTCATATCTTGTGCAGTTCAATGCGCAAAGCCAAACACACTTTATACTCATCAACCCTACGTACTTCCTAGCTTTATTCACCCTTACCGCCGCCACAGGTACATATATCCTGATGTGGCTGGGCGAACAAATCACAGAAAACGGTTTGGGTAACGGTATATCTATGGTAATCTTGAGCGGTATCATAGCCAGATTCCCGCACGCATTTTTCACCTTCATCAATAGACCTCAAGACCCTATCTTGTCTCTATTATTGTTAGTGATGTTCTTGGCTGTGGTTATGGCTGTCGTATTTGAAGAAATGGCTCTCCGTAAAATCCCCGTCCAATATTCAAGAGGCGGAGCGATGGCAGGACCTTCATATCTTCCGTTCAAAGTCAACCCTACAAACGTTATCCCTATCATTTTTGCTTCTACTGTATTGGTATTTCCTGTGCAGCTGGCTCAATGGTTCGGCAGCAGGGTTTCTTGGCTGACTTCATTGTCGAATGCGCTTCTTCCGGGAAGTTTCTGGTATTCCATAGTGTATTTCACGCTTATACTGTTCTTTGCGTTCTTCTACATAGAGATAGAATTGAATCCCAAAGACATAGCGGAGAATCTCCGCAGGCAGAATGCATTTATACCGGGTGTCAGACCGGGTCAGGAGACTGAGACATTCATATCCAACACCCTCTACAACCTCACCCTGCCGGGTGCTGCGTTTATGGGTATAATCGCTTTGATACCGACATTCGTCGTAAGCAGATTGAATGTTCCCGGCGACATAGCGTATTTAATGGGCGGTACATCGCTGATTATTATGGTAGGTGTATCTTTGAATACTTTAAGACAGATAGAATCCTTCCTCACTATGAACCACAAACCCGGATTCTTGACTCCTAAAAAGAGAATATACTAAGATGGATAAAAAAATTATATTTCTAGGCTTTCCCGGTTCGGGCAAAGGTACGCAAAGCGCTTTGCTCAGCAAAGAGTTTGACATATTCAATTTGTCGACTGGGGACGCTTTCCGCCGAATGGTCAAAGAAGGCAAGGGCGAGATTGCAGATCAAGTACGAGGCTGCCTAAACAGCGGCACGCTGGTTTCGGATGAGTTGACATTCGAGGTCGTAAAAAGCGCGCTGCCTGACACGGGGGCTTGGATACTTGATGGGTATCCGCGCAATTTAAATCAGGCAAAAATTCTTAACGAATTTTCTCCACCGACTGATGTTGTTCTTGTCAACGTTGATGAGGCGATAATTTTTCAACGATTAACAGGCAGAAGGCTTGCAAAAAATTCCGGAAAGATGTATAATATATACTTCAATCCTCCAAAAAAAGAAGGTGTTTGCGACGATACAGGCGAAGAATTCATCCAAAGGGAAGACGATGTTGCTGAGGTAGTCGAAAAACGCTTTGAGGTTTATCATAAAGAAACCCATCCTCTTATACAATTTTATGCTGATATGGGGATTCTTCACAGAGTCAACGGGGATTTACCTATAGATACAGTATATAAAAATATAAAGGAGGCATTGGGACTTTAATGATGGATAAAGAAGATGTTATAAAGATTGACGGAATAGTTTTGGAGCAGATGCCCGGAGCTGTTTTCAAAGTCGAATTGGAAAACAAACAACAAATCCTTGCTCATATCTCAGGCAAGATGAGAATCAACCATATCAAGATTCTCGCAGGGGATAAAGTAAGTTTAGAACTATCTCCTTACGATTTATCGAAAGGCAGAATTGTATATCGTTATAAATAGAGAGGCATTTCATGAAAGTGAGAGCATCAGTTAAACCAATGTGTGAAAAATGCCGCATGATTAAAAGACACGGAATACTCCGCGTCATCTGCGAGCACCCAAAACACAAACAAAGACAAAAAGGTCAAAAACGCACCTAGGAGGCATGCATGGCACGTATTGCCGGTAGAGAAGTACCAAACAATAAGGCTACATGGATTGGTCTTACATATGTTTACGGTATTGGTAGACATTCCGCATTAAAGATTGTGGAAGCTACAAAGATTGACAAATCCAAAAAAATCGGCGAACTATCCGAAGAAGAATTGAATCTTATTCGTGAAGAAATCGACGCACATTTCAAAGTTGAGGGCGACCTCAGAACAGAACGTTCAATGAACATCAAAAGACTGATTGACATCGGTTGTTACAGAGGCTTGCGCCACAAAAAAAGACTTCCTGTTCGCGGTCAGCGCACGCGTACCAATGCGCGCTCTTGGAAAGGCGCACGCGCAAACGCAATCAAAAAGAAATAGGAAGGTGAATTAAATGGCAGCTAAGGCAAAAAGTTCAAGCAAACGTAAAAAAGAGAAAAAGAATATTATTGAAGGCATAGTGCATATACAAGCCACCTTCAACAATACTCTTATCACAGTTACCGACATGAACGGCAACACAATATCATGGGCGAGTTCAGGCGTAGGCGGATTCAAGGGCACCAAAAAAGGCACTCCGTTCGCAGCTCAGCTTGCTTGTGAAAAAGCAATGGAAGGCGCAGTATTTCACGGTCTGCAAAACGCTCATGTCCGCGTTAAAGGGCCTGGACCTGGACGCGAATCAGCGATTAGAGCTATTGATATAGCCGGAGTCCACGTCAAAAGCCTACGCGACGTAACGCCTATCCCGCACAACGGATGCCGTCCTCGCAAAAAGCGACGCGTCTAATCGTACAATTTTTATTAAATAAAAAGGAAGGTAGATTATGGCGCACAGAGAATTATTAAACAATTTAATACTTCCGTATGAATTGAAGTATGAGCACAGCACTTACAACAACACATACGGTAAATTTTACATATATCCTTTTGACAAGGGTGTAGGCGTTACTATCGCCAACTCGTTGAGACGTACGCTTCTCAGCGCAATTCCGGGCTATGCTTTCACGTCTGTAAAGATAGAAGGTGTAAACCATGAGTTCGACGCGATACAGGGAGTCAAAGAAGACATCACCGACATCGTATTGGCTCTAAAAAAAGTGTCTATTTTTCTAAACGACCAAAGCAATCAAAAACGCATCAGAGTCGTCAAAAAGGGCGCTGGTCATTTGACTGCCGGCGACTTTGCTGTCGACGCTACAATAGAAATCGCCAACCCTGATTTGGTTATCGCCACTTTGGGCGAGGGCGCGGAAATCATCCTCAATCTGGATATAGAGTTCGGACGCGGCTACCGTTCCGCCGAAGACGCTCTTGACAGCAACGACGAAATCTCCGTGATTCCTATTGACGCTATCTTCTCGCCTGTAGACAGAGTGAATTTCCTCATCGAGGAATTCCGCGTCGGCGAAAAAACAGACTGCGAAAAAATCGTTATGGAAGTTATGACCAACGGAACAATCAACCCTGTGGACGCCGTCGGAGACGCTTCATTCATACTCAAGAGCTATTTCTCTATGTTTATGAACTTCGAAGCTGTCGAAGAAGTCGTAATGCCGGGAGTTGCAGACACGGTAAGTCCGGAAGAAGAAATCATGCAGAAGTCAGTAGAAAGTTTGGATCTGTCGGTTCGTTCTCTAAACTGCCTGCAGAGTGAAAATATCGCCACAATAGGACAGCTCTTGAGCTATTCCAAAGAAGATTTGATGAAAATCAAAAACTTCGGCAGAAAATCACTCACAGAGATCGGCGAAAAACTCGCCGCGTACGATCTCAAAATCAAAGATGATTAAAGGAGTTGACGATGCGTCACGGTAAAAAAGTAGCCAAACTCAGCCGCACCAAGAGTGCCCGCAAAGCTCTTTTCCGCAACCTTGCCCAGTCTATATTCAAATATGAGAGTGTCACAACCACCCTCACGAAGGCTAAAGCAATCAGACCTTATGCAGAAAAGATTATTTCAAAAGCAAAAACCAACGACCTTCACCACAGAAGACAGGTTCTTGCAAAAATCTATGACAAAGATATAGTTTCCAAACTATTCGACGATATTGCGCCGCGTTTTGCCGAACGTCAAGGCGGATACCTTCGTATCACCAAACTAGGTCAACGTAAAACAGACGGTGCCGAGATGGCGATAATCGAATTTGTCGATTAGAAAACAGCGAGCAGCGAAGCGCGACACTGTTTTCTTATACTCGAAACGAAGTTGAGGGTATTAGAAAACCACAAGTGGAGTCTGATTTTTCTTATACAGTTTGAAATTGCAGATTTTGAACTGTATTCCAATCAGGAATAGCTTTGCTATGACTAGATTTTTCTTATACTTAGCGCAGCACGAAGTTGAGTGGTATTAGAACCCTATTCAGGGTTTCTATTCATAAGACTGCGAAATGCAGTGCTGAAGAAAGGCTTGTAATAAAACCAAATAAAAAAACACCTCTACACAGAGGTGTTTTTTTATAATCAAAACTGCGTTCCACACCCGTATATGACCCCCGTTCGGGGGTTTTCTAATACCACTCGTTTCGTGCTTCGCTAGGTATATGAAAAATCAGAAGTTGACCCCCGACCCGCTTCGCGGGATTTCTTTGGTTTGTGGTTTTTCACTCCCCCCCCCCCCGAATGGGTCACATATAAGGAGTACAAAACTGCGTTTTATATTTGTATATGAAAAATCAGAGGTTGACCCCCGAACGGGGGTTACACCTTTTTCTTTTCTTTGAAGAAGAGGTCGCCTATGGGTCTGTCCTCGTGGATGCGTTCTATGGTTTCGCCGAAAAGCCTTGCCGATGACAAGACATGCAGTTTCGAGCCTATGATTTGTTTTTTCTCGTCGGAGATTTCTATGGTATCGGTGATGATGACGCTGTCGGCGCTGCAGTTTTTGAGTCTGGAGGCTGCCTCATTTGAGAGGAGTCCGTGAGTCGCCATTATGTGCACGCTTTTCGCGCCCAGCTCTTTCAATTTATCGGCGGCCTGGCAGATAGTGCCGGCGGTGTCTATCATATCGTCGATGAGGATGGCGTTCTTGTCCTTGACGTCGCCTATCATGTTGAGAATTTCTGCCTGATTTTTCTTCTCGCGTCTTTTGTCGAAAACAGCGATATTGGCGTTGAGGTGTTTTGCGAAATGCCTGGCTCTCTCGAGTCCTCCGACGTCGGGCGAAACAACCACCCAATCTTGGTCGGCGTTTAGATTTTGAGTGACGTGCTGATAGAAAATAGAAGAAGCGAAAAGGTGGTCTACGGGAATATCAAAGAACCCCTGAATCTGAGCGGCGTGGAGGTCCATAGTGACGACTCTGTCAACGCCGGCTTCTGTGATGAGATTGGCGACGAGTTTGGCTGTGATAGGCACGCGGGACTCGGCTTTTCTTTCTTGGCGCGCATACCCGAAATACGGTATGACGGCGGTGATTTGACCGGCGGAGGCTCTGCGCAGTGCGTCCACGATAACGAGAAGCTCGAATATATTTTTGTAGCCGGGATTTGAGGTGGATTGAATAACATAGACGTCGCGCCCCCGTATATCCTCTTCTATCCTGACGAAAATCTCTTCGTCGGCAAACTCTGTGATATATGTTTCGGTGAGGGACTCGCCCATATACCTTGCTATATTTCCTGCCAAAGAAACATTGCTCCTTCCTGTGATAAGTCTAGGACTCAGCTTACTCATATAAATTCCCCTAAGAAAATGTGATATAATATTTTAATATATTTTGAAGTTTATTTCAATAGAAATATTAATTAAATCGATATAGATAATATAATTGATAGCAGATGAAAAGACAATTTATAGTTTAAACAGAAAAAGCCCTCTTCGATTGGAAAAGGGCTTTTATGCTGGGGTGGATGGGATCGAACCACCGAATGTCGATACCAAAAACCGATGCCTTACCACTTGGCGACACCCCAGTAATTTAATAGTTGTCTAATAAATTATTCTGCGTGGTATGCTTCGAGAATTGCGCTCTGCATACGGTCACGGAACTCGGAATTGATTGGATGTGCGACATCTTTCAATTCTCCGCTGCGGGTTTTGCGTGAAGGCATTGCAATAAATAAGCCTTCGCGTCCATCAATTATCTTGATGTTGTGGATGACGAAATTGTCATCAAATGTAATAGAAGCGTATGCCTGCAGTTTGTTTACATCGCCCTCTACTTTTTTAATACGGATATCTGTAATTTCCATAGTTGTCTCCTTCCATATCCTCATTTTAATTAGATATGATATAAAATCTCAAGCTCTCGAGACGCTTGGTCATTTTTTTTGTTTTCATCATTGAGATTTCGTCTCTGAACAGCATCACAAAACATGAGCCGCTGCCCGTCATGAAGAACACCTCCGGTTCTGTCAAGGTTAAAATCTCGTTTTTCTTTGATAATAAGTCTAGCGAAATGGTTTCTAATCTATCATCAAATATATTATACACTATATTTTTTATTGTGTCAATAGTCATTACGTTTTTTTTTAAAATATATTCTTTGTCTAATTTATTGTTACTTATATAGTTATCTTTAGATACAGCTGCGAAGGCGTCGCCTGTAGAAATATATATTTCCGGATAAGCCAGCATTATCTTGAAATCCGCCCTGCACTGCAGAGGCGTTATCTTTTCGCCCTTGCCCTCCACCAGCGCCATCCCGCCGTATAGAAAGAAAGGCACATCGCTGCCCACCTTAGAGGCTATGTCTATGCAGTCTAAAGGATTAAGCCCGTAAATACCGCACAGCTGCTTGAGTACGGCTCCGGCATCGCCCGAACCTCCGCCCAAACCTGCGCCGTGAGGCACATTTTTTTGAATTTCCACTACATAATTATCGGCAATATTATATTTTTCTTTAAACAATTTTAAAGATTTCGATACGGTATTTTCTCCGCCTATATTTTCATTCAAAAAAATCACTTCATCCCTATCGCTTCTGCGCATAGTTATCTCGTCGCCGAAAGGAATCTCCAAAAAAAGACTCTCCAAAAAATGATAGCCGTCTTTTTCATCCCTGCCCGTGATATTGAGATAGAGATTAATCTTGCTTGTAGAAGAAAAATTATAAACCATTATTTCTTTCCAATTCATCGACGCTTTTTGTTACGCCGCACTTTTCAGCGAAATCTATATTGTGTGTTGATAATATTAGAGTCGTGCCGCGCTCTTTGGTCATATTTAAAAATAATTCCTGCAGTTTTTCCGCATTATCTTTATCTAGAGAGCCTGTGGGTTCGTCGGCGAAAATTATCTCCGCCTTCGCCGCCAGCGCCCTGACCACAGCAGCCCTCTGCTTTTCCCCGCCCGACATCTCATCAGGAAAATGCTTCATCCTGTCCTGTATGCCGAAATATTCAAAAAGCTCTTCCACATAGTTCTCGGAGCTTTTATCCAGTTTTCCGCAGACCCTTAGAGGGAGCAGGGCGTTCTCTTTCGCATCCAAATCGCTGAGCAGAAAATGATGCTGAAACACAAATCCGAAATTATCCGCCCTGAATCGGGCGGCGTCCTTTTCTTTGAGTTTTAATATATCCACGCCCTTAATCCAGACTTCGCCGCTGTCAGCAGAATCCAACAGCGACAATATATAAAGCAGGCTGGTCTTGCCGCGCCCGCTCTCGCCTGTCACAGCCCAAGCCCCCTCCGCCTCGAAAGAAACACTCTCCAACACTTTCAAATCGCCGTAGCTCTTGCTGATATTCACAGCCTTTATCATCTGCACACCCTCCGAACGAAGCTCCCAAAATTCACAAATCTTCAAAATTCTAAATCTTCCGAAATCCCAAAATCCCAAAATAAACTTCACAAAGCCTAAATCCTGAAGCTCAAATCCTGCAAGCCCAAATTCTCAACTCAAAACTTCCAAATCCATAAAATTTAAAACTTCCAAGCCCGCAAAATTTAAAATCCTAAAACTTCCGAAATCCCAAAATCCGAAAATAAACTTCACAAAATTTAAAAAATCACAAAATCATAAAAAAATTCAAAAAAACACATATTTATTTCGATTTTTAACAACTTCTAACAATTCCCGAATCAAAATCCCTCAACAATCTATCCCCAAAGGCACACTGTGCCGTGACACACTGTGCCGTGACATGATATGTCTCGACACTCCGCGCCGTGACACATTGCACCGTGACGCATTACGCCGAGACACACTGTGTTGAGATACATCGTGTCGGGATACATCGTATCGGGACACACTGTGTAGGTTTAATTGACCAAGCCCAGCGCCCAGTTGCAATCATTTCAGCCGCTGCAGTATCAAACCTTTAAGCCCAATCACCCCTACACATCGTGCCGAGACACTCCGCGCCGAGACGCATTACGCCGTGACGCACCGTGCCGAGACACACTGTGTCGGTTTAATTGACCGCAGCGCCAAAACAGCACTCCGTCTTTCAGGCGCCGCTCTTTATCAAAATCGGCACACTAAAAAGCCCTTTTTCTTAGTATCTCAGCCGCCTTAAAGCGCGTTGAAAGCACCGCCGGATAAATTGCTGCGGAGATTGTGCAGAAACACGCAGAAAGGGCTGAAAAGGCTATATCACGCCACCCTGTCAAAATCGGAAATTCTTTTAGATAATAAACGTTTTGATTCAGCACGGTGAATGTATAATCGCCGCCGCCCAGCCTTATGACAGCGTTTATAACGCTCTCCAGCATTTTTATAATCAGATTGAAATTCACGCTCAAAAACAGCCCCAAAGCAATACCGGCAGCCGACGCGGACAATCCCAGCAGAATCCCCGTCCACAAAAACGAAATAGTATTTCCTGCAGGGCTCAAGCCCAGAGTTTTGAGGAGGGCGATTTCGTCCCTTTTATCGCTGACGAGAGCCGTCATCACAGCCAGTATCCCGAAAAACGCCACAGCGAAAAATACAACAAGCAGTATTCTTATGACTTGTTTTTCATTGTTTAAGGCGGATAAGGTGTTTATGTTCGCAATTTTCCAAGTGCTTACCGTGTAATGAGTAAGCTCTCGTATTTTGGAGGCTGCCCCCGAAGTGTCGTTGTAATTTTTGAGCCTTACCCCTATATTGGGAGCATAACCCTCAAATCCGAACACCTCGCCCGCATCATCGAAAGACATAAAAGCCAGCCCTTTGTCCAGCTGTCCGTCCCCCGCCGAGAATATCCCCGAAACCTGCACCCTGTAAGTCACCGTCCCGAAATCCTCAGCGTAAGGATGCTATGCGCTTTGCATCCTAATGCCCTAATCTATTCTTCATTAAAGCTTAACGCAGCAGTTAACGCGCCCTCTGATAGCATCACACTGTGCCCTCGCAGCAGCACAGACGAGGCCTGCGTGCCACTGATAAAGCTTCAGAATTCAATAGAGTTGGCTAAAATACAGCTTCGGAGAATGCCACCTCGGGATGCCAGCAGAGGCGACCGCCGCAGCCTCCGCTGATACCCGATCTCATTAAGAACACTGAAGTGTTAATTTTAAGAGAGAGCTCTCCATATTTCACATGCCTCCATAATTCAGAGAGGATGCTGCCGCTAGGAGAGCCCTGTCATTAGGTGCCATGTGTTC
>MDSP01000131.1_pt1 | contig 16491 bp, 21 predicted proteins | sample 1005811 | NCBI WGS metagenome assembly MDSP01 (sample SAMN05526596, study PRJNA338239) | gut metagenome | isolation source: stomach gut content | host: Naso elegans | place: Saudi Arabia: Red Sea | collected 2011-04
AGTAGACTGTTTTACCTGCAAAGCTTTTGCACGGGACAGCTCCCAGTCGAACTCCGTGTCCTCATATTTCTTCTTCCACTCCACAAGGGTAGCCTCCGAAACGTCCAACGCCTTCGCAATGTCTTTTTGCGACATACCTTGTACAAACAGCTCCCTTGCTTTGTGTCCTAATTCCTCAAATTTTCCCACTATCTCACCAACCTTAACGCATACCCGATAACGACGGAGGTTACCGAAATAACCGCCGCAGCCTGATATACAAATTTGGTATTGTTGCGTATTCTGTCTTCGTGGTCGTTTAACGTCTTTTCAATCTGAGAAAATTTCACTTCTTGTATCTCTTGGGAATGCTCTATATGTTTATTCATAATTACTACCATTTCTTTGATGGACACGGTTAAGTCTTGTATCTGTTTTTCTATCTTGCTCTGCCACTTTTCGTTCATTAATTCCCTCTCTGTATATATAGTATAAAGCAGGGATTTTTTGAAAATCTTATAAACCGTTCAATTTGTTTTATAATGCGATAAATTTTAAAACAGATAATTAGATACAAACTTCAGCAGCTGAAATGTTGGATTTTAGACAGGTGTAAGTGCAGTTTTATGCGGAGTTAGTGAGGATTTTATTGTGATTTGCTAGCTATTCATAGGGTAAAAAGAAACCCCCACCTAATTAGGTGGGGTTATCTAGTCTATATAACAAAAAGATTGAGGTACATATTTTGGTTTAACCCGTTCTTCTTCAGAAAGGATTTGGACTTTATCTAATAATAAGGCATATCCTTTAGCCTTATTTTCAAAGTATGCAAAGAAGTCCTCTTTAGCGATTCCTCCGACATCTTGAAATTGTTCCCATAAATTTTGAGGAGAATCTTCTTTTATAGCTATAATTTGAGCAGATCCAACAATTTTTTTTATTGTTTGAGACATATATATGTCTGCGTTTTTTGGCTGTCTTCTGATTGGCGTTTTCCTAAATTCAACTGTTTTTGTACCATCTAATATTGCTTGGGCGTATTGCGGCTTAATTGATAATAAAATTTTCATCGACTCCTCCAAATTTTATTATATTGTCAAATTGCTCTTTTGTCAACTTTCTAAATCCCCAATATCCTTGATGGGATAATCCGCACATATCTATTAGTTTTTGCATTGTTATACGTTTTTTCAATGGAACATTATAAAGCATTTTGATGATATGCGGAAATTTTCTATTTTGATAAAAATTACGTAATTTGGTATCCGTAAAAACACTATATCTTTCTATATCTCTAATCATGTTTTCCATATTTGTATAAGAATACATATTTTTATATTCTGTTACGACACAGATCGACGTAGCTACAGAGGAAAAGTATGGAGATTTATTTTTATCAGCTGTACGATAAATCACTAAAATATCTCCAGTTTTTAATATAGGTATATCCCTCATACCACATATATAGACTTTATGTATACTATTAGTATGTGAAATATCCTGTAATAATTCATTTGGATCTTCTGTTTTTAATATAGAATCGCCAAATAGTACTGTATGCCATTTAGGATATATACCTAATAAATATATATTTTTGTCTTTTAGATTAATTCTAGGATAGTCATGTAGTAATTTATTATTATTAATATTTAATTCTTTAATATAAACATTTTCTATTCCTGATGAAGTTGTTTTTATACCATGAAATTTAAATCCATATCTTTCCACCATTCTAATCAATCTTTCATGTTTAGGAAAAATAGTAACATATACTTCATCTAATTTTTGATATAAAGCTTCATGCAAAATTTTACTTATATAGTATTGTCCTAAATTTGTACCATGAGCGTCTATCTTTAGAGTCCCAACTTTTAGTCTTCTTTTTATAGGTAAATTAGGTTCTATATCTCTGTGTTCTTCATCTTCTATTTTAAGATATAATATACCTGTTATATTACCTATCTCATTTTTGGTTATGTATAAAGATTCATTATCTAATGATTTTTTTTTAAACCACTCTTCAAATCCTATATAATCATTTTTCAAAGAGTCGAAAAATGATTCTGATAGATCTACTGAATTAAATGACATATTATAAAATTTTGGATTATGCATTATTTTACAGCCCTTTTATTTAAAAATTTTATTACGAATATTTATTACTAATATATAGAACAAAACTATTATAACAACAGTTACTGCTATAAGATATCTGTTATTTCCTATACATGGAATTTTTACAAATATATCATTTAGTAAAGGTTCAGCTAACCATTCCGTAAGCAAGCCTAATAAAAATGCAATAACAAGTGCTCCAAATATATTTAACGTTTGCGATTCAAATTTAGCAAAACATATAGAACTTTCAACAGGAGTCTTAGGTTTGAAACGAAAATGGTGTGTCAAATAATTATTTTTTTTCGTATCTATTTTTATATACTCTTCCCACTTATCTTCAAGCACTCTCGGTGTTAGTACATAATCATCCCCATAATATATAGGATGATGGCTAATATTATCAATCGTAATTATATGGACTTCTTTTAACATGGATAAGTCATTTTTATATTCAGTACTACTCCTTTTTTTACCTGTAGGGCAGGTACAAGAGCGTACAAAAGAATTAACATCACTTAGTATAGGGGCTATGTTTCTGGGGTCATTAATTCTTATATCAAAACACTTAACGTTAGATATATAATCTGCTAATCCAAATTGAGATAGTTTTTTATAAAACATATCTATATTTTTCAGTTCTATTCGAAATCTTATATATATGTTTTTAAGACGTGCCTCTTTTTTCTTATTTTTAAGATCAATATATAATAATGTATATTGATCTTTGGCATCTATTCTGTAATTTTCTTTCAAAGAAAGTAGTTGGGTATCTGTTTGCTCTGATAATGCGAATGTAAATGCAGCATTATCACTTGCATTTGTAGACCTATAATCAGTCGTATTCTTAAAGATTAAATTTAATAAAGATGGATTTTTTTTAATTTCTGGATGTAAATCTATGATGGAACTCTCTGATATTCTCATAGGAAGTGATACTAGTAAACCATCGATTCCTTTATTACACATAATACCAATATCCAAATAATTTTTGTTATGTGTACTGTGATTCCATATATTTAGATTTAATATTATATCTCTATCATATGTGTTAACATCTTTTTTCGTTATCGTCCATATATTAATTCCTACCATAAAAATCTCCAATTATACCGTTCATTTCATCAAACATTTTTTAATACTGCCAACACTTTGGCAATCACCTGCAGATAAATGTCGGATTCGTCAATATTGTCAATAACAATATCCTCATAGTCCTTGTTTATACTGCGCATAACTAACTTATTGCGAGATAATTGCAGGTCTTTTACATACAGTTCACCGTCGTAGCTGACTATATAGATACCTTCAAGATATTTTGGGGTATCTTGTGTCATCTTAACAAACAGGTAATCTCCGCTTTCTATTTTGGGAGACATGGAGTTTCCTTGCGCTTTCATAAGAAAGCAGTTTTTAGTTTCAAAATCTTGTATTCCAAGAAGTTCCATAGACACATACATATTTTTAATGGTAGGCAAGTCTTCAAAGTTCATAATTCCGTGACCCGCAGATGCGCTCATGTCGATATAAGGCACAGATATAATTTCAGAGTTCATAATATTTATAGTATTGTCGGATTTGACAATCTTACTATTCTTAAACATCTCTCCATTACCTGTAAGCAGCCAATTTATATTTACATCTAATTGATATAAACTCTCTAGTTTGTCAGTAGTTAATTTACTCGCATTGCTTTCATATCTATATAAATTAGACTGCGGGATATTAAGCACCTGGCCCATTTCCGCTTGCGTCATATTCATTCTTTCTATAATTTGTTTCAACCTGTGCCCAATGGATGAATCGATTATACTAATAGGATTGTATTCCGTATCTGTACTATCAGCTTTTTCTTCTACCCTCACAAATCTAGTGCTGTTTTCATAATCATATCTATCAAATGCAGGCTCGGTTTCAAATAGTACCATATCTCCAACACCTTTAAGTATCCACTCAATATTAGCACCCATCTCCGTCAATCTCGATATTGTTTCGGGTTTTAGTTTGCTCTTATCTTTCTCTAAGCTGTACACGGCTTGCTTGGATAAATTCAAATACTTACCAAACTCCTCCTGAGACCAATTTTTATAAGAGCGAAACTCTCTAAGCCTATCACCACATAAAACAGGGGCAGTATATTCAGAAATTGAATGAGAACCTCCGTTAAACATATGCCCTTTATTTGCAATAAGCCAGTCTAAACTAATCCCCATACTTTCGATTTTAGATAGCAACTCAACTTTAAGACTGCTGTCATTTGTTTCTAATCTTGACAAAGCCATCGTTGAAATCCCCAATTTTTCACTAAACTTTTTCTGTGAAAGCTGCAATTCCCTGCGTATCGCCTTCAATTTTTCTCCATACTTCATATTAAACTCGATTTTCGTTATTATTTTTTACAAAACACTTGACATTATTTTCGATAAACGTTACAACAATATAACGATAAACGATTATAGTAACAAAAGATTGCGTGGAGGTGAGAAAGTACCTGATTCTTGCCTAATATAAATAACTGTTTTTATTTGAATAAAAATCCTATAGAAGGCGCCCAAGAATATTAAGAACCACACGACTGGTACTCGTGCTTAGTAGCTTGGGTGTTTTTTATTATTACAAAAAATAATTATAACACATTATCGGCATAAAAATCAATCCTTTAGAGGTGGTTTTTGCCAACCATAAATCAGGAGGCGACAAAATGAATATTGTCCAAAAAGAAAATATGTCTCTCATGCAGAGAGAAGACGGCTATGTAAATGCTACGGCATTATGCAAGGATAGCAACAAACGACTAAACAACTATCTACGAAATGAACAGACGCAATCATTTTTAGATGAGTTATCTGCCGTTACGCTAATTAGCGCAACGGACTTAATCCAAAGCCAGCAAGGAGGTGTACCCTCCGAGCAAGGCACTTATGTACACCCGAAAGTAGCGATACATCTCGCACAATGGCTCTCGCCGAAGTTTGCGGTATTCGTAACGGAGGTGATATTTGATTTTATAAACGGTGTAAAGCCTCCAGTCAAAGAGCTGTGGGCGGACTGCATAACCAAAAAACCTGCTGTATACACTCCATTTCCTAGAGAGTGGGCGGGGCATATGAAAAGGTTTTACAACAACAGCCCGACGCCTGTCAGACTATTGGAAAAGATATACGACAAAGCTCTCGGTGCGGGAGCTGGCAAAAAACTGTCCCAACTGAAAAATGGAAAGAAAACGCCTATGTACTGCTACTTGACAGACGAGGGCAGAGCAAAACTCCAAATATGTATCAACGAACTTTTGGCACACGCCGAAACCTGCGTTTCCAAATACGAATTTGAAAAGTTTTTTGAAGACGCCTTGCTGGAGTCGTCAGTATAAATTAAAAATCCCCAAAGGCATACATCGAGGTTCGAGTCTTCGAGGGGAGGAGAAATTTAACAGTAATTTAATACCAATAAAATTGGAGTTTTAGAGCAGTTAAACAAATATAAAACGGGAGGGGTTTTATGTTAAATCACAGTACAATCAATAAGCTGAAACAGCTTGAAATCGCATTGGAGATTCCGTTGAGGGATTTGGAAGAAATGAAAAGCATTATCGAAAGCGCCGTCGACAAACTCGTCGAGATGAATAGAGCTGATATGATAGACAGCTCGGAGAGAGATTTTATTTTGAAGAGCTTGCGGGAAATCATCTTCGAGGAAGAATGCGAGGCGCAGAGCAAAATATATGCCTGTAAAGATTTGCTGAAATATACAAACAATACAGCGGCATTTCTCCAAGCATTGGACAAGAATGTATAAACCTATGCAGGCAGTTGTTATAAAGAAGTTTCAAGCAGAGGGATTTGTAACTGGTGCGGATTCGGTAAGAATCGACAATACTTATCTGCATTTTATGTATCTGCAGACTTCGGAAGAGACGTTAAAAGTCCTAGTGCCGTCATTCTGCCACAAGAGCATAATAGACGCATTGAAGCAAAACAAAAAATACAAGATGACAATAGGCTCATACTCCTCCAACGGAGAAACAAGATATAAATTTATAGGGATAGCGGAATGAGAGAGAGATTTTATACAGCAAAAGACATTGCTAAATTCTTAGGTAAAGACGACAGACATATCCGCAGATTGGCAGTTGCTGAATACTGGGAATATAAAGAAGTTAAGAAAAACGGTGCTATGGAAAAACGCTATCCTTTATCCAGCCTGCCCCTTCCCATACAAGCAAAAATATCACAAGCCAAATCATTAGATTTAACAGCCCCAAGCAGCGACAGCCCTATGGATAAACTGACATTGTCAGAATCAGACAGACGTATCGCAGAGGCTAGATTTACTGCAATAAAGCTGTTTGATGAGTTCCACAAAGAAATAGGCGGCAGAAAAACAAAGGCTCTGCACAATTTCGTAGAGAATTGGCATAATATAGCATCTGCAGATACACTCAAAATAATCCCTAAATTCACAGTCCGTACATTCCAAAGATGGGAAGAAGACTTGGCAAAAGGCGGAATGACGGGACTGGTATCAGCATACGGCAACCGCAAGGGCTCTACCAAACTGCCCGTGCAATACCACAACATTGTACTGAAGGCGTATCTTGACAATAATCAACGCTCCATAGGTTCTATTTATGGGTATATAATAAATAAAATAGCTGCGGAAGAACTGGGGGAAGATATCAATTCACTTGCACTATCAGATAAAAAAGAGGAGCTGAAAAAACTCTTTACAGAAAGAGTCCTCCGTACCTTTATCAAAAACAACACCACAAAAGGACTCTGCATGCTGGCTAGAGGGCATAAAGCTGAGATAGACAAGATGACTCCTTATGTAACGAGAGAAAGAACAAAGCTGGTTTCAAATCAGATATGGGTATCCGACGGACACGATGCAAATACTTTTGTACTCGGGGAGAACGGTAAAGCTGTACGCCCTGTGGTTGTGGCTTGGATGGATGAAAAATCCCGTATGATAATGGGTTGGAGCGTTGACATTACAGAAAACACGGATTTGATTATAGATTCGCTGTGTAATGCAGTAGAAAAACACGGTATACCAAAAGAAGTTTACGTCGACAACGGTAAAGCTTATATAAATAAACGCACTACAGACGATCAAGAAAAAAACATACAGGAAAAACGCTTTACAACTTATCAAATGCTTGGATGCAATGTCCGCAAAGCCCGACCATACAATGCTAGAGAAAAGACAATAGAGCCGTTTTGGAATAATATGGATGAGGATTTCTCAAAGTGGATTCGTGGGTATGCAGGCAAAAACATATTGTCCAAACCCAAAAAGACAGATTTGGAAATAAAACACAACAGACTATACACCATAGAAGAATATAAAATGTTCTTGGAGTGGTGGTTTATGAAATATAACACAGATTCGCACACAGGCGAGGGAATGAACGGACAATCGCCATACAAAGTATGGCAGTCCGAGCTGGATAAACCTATTACTGAAGTAGACAAAGATTTACTGATATTATTGAGATTGGTGTATATCAACGATTACCGTATAATTGGGGCGGGAGGCAGAGTGCGGGCAAGAAACTTCGTTTATGTAGCCCCCGAGCTTGTTGCGCATATAGGCGAGAAAGTAAAAGTCGGAATTGACCCGAACAACTTGGATAATGCTTATATCTTCTTTAACGACAAATTGCTATGCATAGCAGAAAGTGAAGTCAAAGCCGACTATGATTCTGAAAGCCCAAAAACACAAAAAGCCTTCAGGCAAAAATCAAGAAATCACGGCACTATCAAAAAACTAAAAAAACAAATTTTGGAAATACAAAAAACAGAAAGCGCCTTGATACTGGAAGAAAAGACAAAGGCTATGGAAAATTCTATAAAGATAGAAAGCACAAAAGAAAAAACATTTGATAGATACGACTATTAGAAAATATATAAATAAAAGAGCGTACGGCTTTTATTTCAGAAACAAATATTGCCCATTCTTGGGCAGGGGAGAAAACCATGCAGGAACGCATTAAAGCAATACTCAAGTATTTAGAAGAAGCTGGAGAAACACAGGCAAGCCTTGCCAAAAGTGCAGGCATATCATCAACGGTTGTCAACCAAATAATAAAAGGTTGCTATATAGGTGATTCCGAGAAGAACCTTGTAAAATTGGAAAATGTTATCAGAGAAAGACAAGAAAAACGAAGAGCTTGTTTTCAAGAACCTGAATACATTGATACAAGCATCAGCAGAAAAGTACATAACGCATTATCGGAAGCTCAGACGGTTACAATGCCTAGAATCTTGGTATTACACGGCGCCAGCGGTATAGGCAAAACCAAATCCATAGAAAAATATATGGAAGACCACACAACAGTTAATATGGTATCGATACGACCTGATTTTACAATCAAAGCTGTACTGCAGACAATAGCCAATGAAATAAACGTGGACTCCACAGGCTCAAATTTTGAAGTAACCAACCGCATTTTGTTGAAATTAAAAGACTCCAACAGAATGCTGATATTCGACGAAGCCGAGTATTTGTCTGATAAGAGTTTGGATATTATCAGACGCATATATGATATGGCAAAAATCCCTATAGTTTTGGTAGGTATGCCCAAGTTGTTTCACAATATAAAATCACTCAGAAAAGGGTTCGAGCAGATAGCAAATCGTATGGTATCATACAACTTGGGAACACCAAGCAAAGACGATCAAGAAAATATAATACTGGCTTGTATACCAAAATGCGAGACAAGTGTTATCAAAGCTTTAATTGGCTGTTCAAGAGGCACAATCCGTACTTTGATACTGCTCATGCAGGATATGGTAAACTGGTCAGATAATACAGGAGAACATATCACTGCAACGCAAGTGCATAAATTCGTAAACAGTATGCATTAGATAATAGTGTCGCTCATGTCATTCGCTCACTATTATCTTATCCAGCGTAATGAAGAGAAGCAGGATTAAAGAACCATGAAAAAAGATATAAAAGCACCGAGCCTGCCGTCGGATATAGACTTGAAACACTTAGGAAAACAGGACTTTACTGCTCAAAATTTAGAGTATGTTTTAGGTTTATATCCGCTGGTAAAGCTCAAGGTGTTGGCAGGAATATTCAAATTTGAATCATTTATTGAGTTTATAGATATGGTAAAATCTGACAGCAGATTATCCGCAATTTTGGACGACAGAATGAATGATTTGTACGGAGCAGATATGGACTGGTTCGGAAGTAAACATAAAGAGGAGAAAGAAATGCGAAATACTATACCATGGGACGAAATAGAAGCCTACGCAAAAGAAGAGGGTTCTATAACAAAAAAAGACTTTGAAAAGAGATTCCCTGATGTCAGTTGGCAATCTGTGATAATGACTGTAAAAAGAACACGTCCCACCCTAGACAAACGTTTAATAAGAGTTTTGGGAAATCAAAACGCTGGCAAAACAAAAACAGAGGAGTGGCTTGAAAGCCCGCAAGCCGAAAGCGCTCCAAAATCTACATATGAAAAGACAACACACCGCAGGACAGCGCACAACTGGAAATGTGGATGAAACGTTACAGCCTGAGTGTGATGGACGTTGTAGAAATGATGATATTAAACAATAACAAGGAGAATCAAAATGAAAATCAAAACAAGTCTAGCTAAAAAGTTGTATAGAAAAGCAGTCTATCGTTTGGATAATACGGAATACTTTTTTAAGAGAATATTTCTAACAATTACCAAGCTAACGCATATCACGGAGCAAATCTCAAACGTCCAGTTTGATGATATGACAAGAATCGAGAAGAGCCAAAGACTTATATTTTATGTATTACTGGCGCAGATGATAATCCTAATCGGAATCCTCTGCTGTATTTGGAGGTAAAAGATGGCAAAGTCAGAGCTGTTTCAAGATACAGTAAAAATCATCGGAGAAGTCCACAAATTGGACGGCTTGAGAGCCAGCCGTTTACCCTAAAGGGTGCTTCGCTAGGTTTGGAGAGCATATTCTTGGTTATCAAAGTGCCAAACCCTAGCGTAGCAGCAAAAAGACCAGTATTTATACCGTGTAAAATATACGGCAATAAAGCCGTCGAGCTTGAAAAGCTGATGCACAGCGGAGAAATCAAAGTCGGCGGTATGGCAGGAACGCCCTTTAGGGTGGAAGCTCACGGAACACACGCCAACAACTATAACAGCAATAATAACATAAGCCTTGAAGTTAAGCTATCAAGTATAGAGAAGTTTAAGGCAAATCTATTTGAGGAGTAGAGATATGATAGATTTCCAAACAAAACCGCCTACAGTAATACTCAAGGCACCAGTTCTTGATTTGAACACAAACGAGGTTCGGATTTCAGATTATGAAGTGCCGACACTTGAATGGTTGGACAAACGATTGGAAGATGTAAACACAGAAATAGACAGCGTAGAAAAACATCTTCAACATCTAAAAGGGTACAAATCGTGGTGCAAATCATTAAAAAGCATACACAAAAAACAAAAGCAATTTGAATCAAAAAGGAGAAAATAATGGCAAGTAAGAAAAAATTAACAATCCAAAGCCGAGACGAGTACTAATAGATAAAGACCACACAATAAAACAAGCTGGTGGAATTATAATACAAGTGCTACCAGAAGCGTCTGATGAAGCTATTACTGAACTTGAAAATAAAATTAAAACATTCTCATCATTAACAGAACACATGGAAAAAGGCCAAACAATTGAACAAATAGTAGAAGAGCTACTAGGAAACATTGAAATCATGGCAAAAACAGATATTGCATTTAAATGTGACTGTTGCAGAGAACGAATGGAAAGAGCTTTAATCAGCTTAGGAAAACAAGAATTAACATCCATTGTGCAAGACGAACAAGAAGATATAGAACTTGTATGCCACTTTTGCAATAGCAAATATCCATTTGACAAAAATGACATACAATATATATTAGATTCAATATAAATAAGATAACTAGTTCAAAAAAAATAGTTAAAATTGCATAAACTTGTATTTACAAGTTTATGTAAATTTGTTATAATAGGGATATAAATTTAGTGTCGGGATGTGGCTCAGCTTGGTTAGAGTGCTTGTCTGGGGGGCAAGAGGCCGTGGGTTCGAATCCCATCATTCCGATTAATAAATTTAAGATTATAGGGGTTGCTATGCAAAAATTAAAATCGTATAAATTATATTTACTTCTATTTGCGATGTTCTTTTTGTCATTTAACAATTTCATTACGTCTTTGTTAGTGTTCGTGGCAATTGACATTTTATTAGCTACATACGTACTGCTCACTTCAAAAAAGAAATCGCAAAAATTTATTACACTTTTAGGATACGGTTGTCTATTACCCGTGCAGATATGGTATAGCTTATCTGTTACTAATAGACATCTTGAATATACTTTAGAACGTATAAGTACGTTAGGCGTAACTTATTTATTATTAGTACTGTCGTTTTCGTTATACGCTTATTTAAACGAAGTTAATGAGAGAGATTACTTTTTCTCAACTACCCGCCCTTCTGAGTTACTATACTTCAGTAGGATTGCGCAGTTTAATAGATTTCTAGCAGACAAAAAAGAATTTGTAAATAAATCAACTAAAATTTTAAATAGAGAAGTAATAGAAGAAGTACTACAAGAAGTAGCAAGAAATAACTCGTTTTCTTACATCAATAAAGGTACGCTAACGCAAGAATATTTCCAGCTACTTAACTCTACTTTAGATGACCCATACGTTTACATTGTAATTTCAGATACAGGAAGTGCTACTAGCCAAATGTTATCTTTAATTTCGCATAAAAATTTTAATCACGTTTCAATTTCGTTTGATAGGGATTTACAAACACTTGTGAGTTACAATGGTGGAGAAAGAGTTAATCCACCGGGTCTAAATGCTGAAATGATAGAGTATTTAATAAAAAAAGATGACGCTTCTATTTACGTTTATAAACTACCTGTAACTAGAGAACAGAAGGAAATTATGATTTCAAAAATCGATGAAATTAACCAAGACGGAAGTGCGTATAATTTATTAGGGCTATTTGTTCGCAAATCTTATAAACCTAATATTATGTATTGTTCGCATTTCGTTTATACATTGCTACAGCAAGCGGACTTAGCTTATTTTGATAAACGCCCTCATGACGTTAGACCTACGGATTTTGTAGAACTCGACTATGAGAGGATAGTAGAACTTGAGTATAAAATTAAATTTAATGATTTATAAAACTAAAGGTTTCTGCTATATATGCAGAAGCCTTTTTATATGCTACAAAAAAAAGAGAGGGTGTCGCATTTTGCGATACCCTCTACTATTAAGTTGTTGGATAAACTAAATTTTCTTCTTTAATAACAGTAAGTATTTCACTTAAATACTTCCTAGCCTCAAAGCGCGCCATTGGTAAATTTATATCAAAGTAATTACCACAATCGCGGGCAGTTGCACCAGGAACCTCTCCATGAAACTGTGCAATAAAAGCAAACATTTCCTCTACTAACGGTAAAATTTCCCTAGAAGAAGCATTTCCTTTAAGTAATAAGTAAAATCCTGTGCGGCAACCCATTGGCCCAAAGTAAATCACTTCATCTCTTTTTACTGGGTGATTCCTAAGAAAGGTTGCTCCTAAATGTTCGATAGTATGAATTTCAGCAGTGTTCATTACCGGCTCTATATTCGGCTGTTTCATCCTTATATCGTATGTTGTAATTGGGTTATCTGATACGTAATCAATTCTAGATACATAAATTCCTCTAAGTAAATCCAAATGATTAATTGTAAAACTCGCTATTTTTTCCATGCCTAAACTCCTATATATATTTTGTTGTATCTGCAATAACATGGTTATATTATAACAAATAATTAGAAACCTTGCAAACGTTTTAACAAACCCTATTTATTTACAACTTTTCTAAATTTATGGAAATTCCAAATAAGTAACGATAATGCATAGTCAAAAATTAAAAACAAAATGTTGCCTATTACTTGGAATATTAGCTTTATTGTTGTGCTAAGTGTATCAACAACCCCTACTGAAGACATTAAAATTTCGGCAATAGATTCAGGTAAGTATTGTGATATTGCTGGTATTATCATTGATGCTAGATTTATGATTGGCCTTAATAACTCTGGGAATAGTGCAGTCATAGCTATTGTATAGCCTACTGTAAACATGACATTAAAGTATACCAGTTTTAATATAAATTCTATAAATACATTGTTGCGCCCTTCTATAAACGCTTTTATAATACCATAATTCCCGAAAAATAGTATATATACTAGTGCGATTTGGGGGCCAAATAATATAAACCCCAGTATGCTACTTGCGATGTATACTAAAATTCCTAGCTTTAACGACGACATTAAATATGCAATAGGCGGCATAAACGCGCTTAATGTAAACATGGTTAGCGTATTTGTTGGTATGAAATATACTAAGAAAAAGCATAACATTGATAATGCTACTAATATTCCGCCTGTAGTAAGGTCTTTTGCCTTCATAAAATCCCCTCCTTTTTGAGTGTTACTAACTATCACTTTGTTTACTTTTACAACTATTAGCAACTTTATAATACCTATCCATCATTCCAAGCGTAACAATATTTGATAATACCGCCCGGTTACGACGCAATGGCAGTTTGTCTAATATCTCTTTACAACTGGCTTCACAGCTATATAAAGTTAAGTCTACTTCTTCATGCATAGTCTTAGTATCATTTTTATATAAACAATATAAAGCATTAAACTTTCCTTGCTCAGTATCGCTTTCAAAGTCATCTAGTGCATCAATTAAATAAATCCATTTACCTAGCTTATAGCCAAATGTATATAAATTAGCACGTAAGCTACGGCTATCTTTTCGCAATGGATATGGGTATAGCTTAACAATACTCCCAACTAAATTAGCAAACGGATGTGCTATTTCGTCTAAAGAACTAAACGTTTGAGTACTCTCAAGCCTATGCAGTTGTGCCAAATTTTCTTTAATCACTTTATTTAAAAACTTTAATTCCTTAGGAACGTTCTTTAAATAAGGTTTAAAGCTTAAAGCTAATGCTTTACTTTTTAAATCATCCTCGTCATCTACATCATCAAGTAGCTTATAGTATGCTAATAAAACATTAACTGTGCTAGCGTATTTTAACGCTAAATTATTTTGTATAGTTGGGAACTTTGTTACAGGCCTACTAATGCACGTCTTCTTTTTTACCATTGCACTAGATGGGCCTAGTGCATCTAGCAATATGCCCATCGTAGTAACATCGTAGCTTAACGTAAACCTTGGTATATCCCCATAATCTTTTTTTATATGATGGCATAAGCCACAATAATAACTTTTAAACCCATCATACTCTCTAATTTTCAATTCCTCTTTTAACGGCCTAACGTATCCAAACATCCTAAACGCTCCTATCTTTAGTTTATATACAAGATATTAGGTCTCCACCCATACATTCGCAACATGAATCAGCGCAAATTAAATGACAACAGTTAACTTTGCAGCATCCATCATCGCAACAACCACAACAGCAACCTGGCTGTCTATAGTTTGGCGGTGGAGGTGGCCTATGTCCAGGTGGTGGACCACCATGCGGCCCCATTAGTTTTACGTAAAATTTCTTATAAATATCATTTGTATTATCTAGTTCAACTGCTTGCTTAATGTGTCTCTTAGCAGCATCAAACCATTCCCTCTTATATGCAATAAGGCTAGATAGGTAGTGCCATACTGCATTGCGTTCTTTAATTTGTTGTAAAGAATAATTCGCTTTTGTGTATTTCTTTTGTTTAATTAACTCTTGAATTTCATAATAAGTTAAATCCATAAAATCACTCCTTTCTACACTGTATATTATACATTATAATATATAATTAGTCTATCTTGATTTTACTAGGAGAATTTGTTAATATAGATAGAAATTAAAACAAGAGGAGTTTTTTGCCATGGACAAAAAAACAATTTTTAGTGGTATGCAACCATCAGGTGCTATTACTTTAGGTAATTATTTAGGCGCTTTGAAGAATTGGACCACTTTACAAGATGAATATAATTGTTTGTATTGTATTGTAGATATGCATGCTATTACAGTAAGACAAGACCCCACACAGCTACGACAAAGCTCCCGTAATTTATTAATGCAGTACATTGCCGCGGGGCTAGACCCAACTAAAAATATCATTTATTACCAGTCCCATGTCCCAGCTCATGCCGAGCTTGCTTGGATTTTAAACTGCTATACCTATATGGGCGAGCTTAATAGGATGACTCAGTTTAAAGACAAGTCTAAAAGCCATAGTGATAACATTAATGCTGGGCTATACACTTACCCAGCTTTAATGGCCGCAGATATATTGCTTTACCAAACGGATTTAGTGCCAGTTGGAGTTGACCAGAAACAACATTTGGAGTTATCTCGCGATATTGCTCAGCGCTTTAATTCTATTTACGGTGATGTATTTACTGTTCCTGAACCTTATATTGGGAAAGTCGGTGCTAAGATTATGAGTTTGCAAGAACCTGTTAAGAAAATGTCTAAATCAGATGATGATATAAACGCCACAATCAATTTAACAGACGACCCTGCTACTATAATAAGGAAGTTTAAGCGAGCGGTTACAGATAACTTAGCGCAAGTTAAATATGATGAAATTGCACAACCGGGGATTAGTAACTTAATGGCTATATATAGCGCTATTACTGGCGATAGTTATGAAAGTATACAAAATGAATTTGAAGGAAAAGGGTATGGAGACTTTAAACTGCGAGTTGCAGAAGCTGTAATTAGCGAACTAGAACCTTTACAACAACGATATAAGCAACTGTCTGCTGATAAGAATTATATTGATACAATTATAAAAGAAAATGCTTCTAAAGCAAACTATTTAGCTACAAAAACATTACGTAAAGTTCAAAAGAAAATAGGATTTCCACCAATAGTCAGATAGAAATTGAGATAAAATTAACGACTATTTATTAGATTTTTTCGTTTGTATAAATTTAATAAAATATTAAATAAATTGGGTGATAGAAGCTAGTAAAAAGGCATATATTTTAAAAGGCAAAAAAAAGATAGGTACTCACCTATCTTTTAGTGTTTTTTATCGTCCTCAAAATTCTCTTTATACTTTTCAATATATTCGTCAATATGTTTTGCTATAGCATTATCTTTATCTTTATGATTAGCAGGGAGTTCTACAGTATCTGTTGGAATAAATCCTTTACCTTGACCAATAACTTGGAAGGCTTCTGATATTGTCATAAATGCATTTGGGTCATGCTGAATAACTATATTTCTAACTTTAGCAACCTCGCGAACACCCACATTCATATATAGTATAAATTTGCTTTTTTGAGTATAAGCTCCAACAGCAGGAATTATAGTAATCCCTCGATTTACACTAGCCAATAGAGCTTTATAAACAAGTTCTTTATGCTCTTCAT
>MDSP01000132.1_pt1 | contig 16458 bp, 16 predicted proteins | sample 1005811 | NCBI WGS metagenome assembly MDSP01 (sample SAMN05526596, study PRJNA338239) | gut metagenome | isolation source: stomach gut content | host: Naso elegans | place: Saudi Arabia: Red Sea | collected 2011-04
ATTTTTTTTGCGTGATTTATTCCAACATATCTAAAGTGATAAGGTTTGTAATCAACTTTAGTTATATGCACTTTATCAGCTGGATATCTAATTACAAAGCCATAGTTTATACAATTAGAATGTGCCCATTTTTTATGAAAAGTAAACTCAAATTCATGAAGTTCTTTTTCTTCTTCTATCATTGTAGTTGTGCATACCTCTACAGAAAGCCCAGCTTGAAATTCGCTTGAACCAGGTGGCAACACATTGATAACTGACTGTGCGTCATCACTTGGCATAAGTCTCTCAAGATTTTCAAGCTTTGTATTGTAGAGTAGCTTTTGGTGTGCAAACGAACGATACCCCGTTACTAATATTAGAGGGGATAGCCTCGCTTGTTGCATAGCTTTATTCATGTTATAAAAACTTTTTAGCACTTCTTCTTCAAGCCAAATTTTTGTGATTGGGTCTTGTGCCAAATTTTGTGGACGATATTTTGGTGTAACTCTAAATTCATTGTTGATCAATTTCAGATACATCTTCTACCTCTTCCATATCTCCTTCCTCAGATTGTTCTTCTATAGTTGCTTCAATTGTTTCAGGGTCAGGAAGTTCCAGCTCCACAATAATTTCTTCGGCAAAAATTGATATATCAAGCGTAATAAATTCATCTACTATTTGTACTGTATCATCTATACTCACTTCAACTGGTAGCGTATATTCTCCAGGCTCTAAGTCACGCAAACTTATACTTGCAGCCACACTTGTTTTGTCAAAGCCAAGAAGTTCTTCTGCAGTGCCTCCAAGCGTCAAAATTAGATAATTGCTTATAAATTCATACTCCAGATGATCACTTAACCCTGTTATAGTTAAGTTTACATTATCTATATCTATATTAAATTCATAAGTACTAATTTTTTGTATTTCCATAGTTACAACAGCATTATTATCTATTTTATCCATATATTCTATACCATCAGGCATAATAAATTCAACTTGTTTAGTTGTATTTTCTATTAGGTTGGTTAAATATATAGGATTTAATTTTATGCTTGCAATTTCATCTACAACTTCTTCTTTTCCAACGATAGTAATTTCACTTGGAGTTATAATTGTATTTGTGTGTATATATCCACTTGGCAGCGACCCCCCAATTTGGGCTTCTATTGGCACTGTTACTTTTTTACCTATAGGCAAAATTACTTCTGCTGTTTGTGGATTTTTTACAAGTTCAGTGACTTCATTCCCATCTATATCGTATGCTATAATAGGCAATTTGTATGTCAATGTATCTTCACTAAATTCGTCAACGTTTATATTTACCATAACTTTTTCTATACTTGCAAGTTTGCTTTCAGGTCCTGTAATTTCAACATCTGTTACTTTAATAATCGGGTCAAGCGTCATATATTGGCTATCTTCTTTTCCTTCAATCTCATACTCAATTTGAAAAGTTCTAATGTCTTCGCTTTCAAATGTGACGTATATAAGTTTGGGGTTATAATCGTCAATTACAACGTTATCAATCATCAAATTTACTGTTATTGGAACCGACCTTTCAGACGTGCCTGTATTTGGGTTTAGTTCCGTGGCATATCTACTGATGTTTACTTCGGCTTGTATTAGCGAATCTTGATTTGATAGCAACTGCTCAAGTTCAAGGCGTTGGCCTTGCAAATCGACATTTATTGTCAAATTCATAAGTTCATCTTCATTTTGTACAACAAATCCTTTATCTTGAATTAAAGCAAGACCAACAACATCAACTTCGAGATTTTTAATATCTTGCGATTGTATCGGATTTTGTGTGTTTATTACAAATAACCAAAGCATTATAGCAAGTACCAACGAATATATTTTTAAGTGTAAGTTATGAGCTAAAAATTTATTCATGGCGTCGTCTTCCTTTCCATAATGAGATTTTTCTTTTTTGGGCGTCTTTTGGTTTTTTTGGCTTCGTTAAAAGATTTGTTAACGTTTCTGTGTCCAAATTTCGTTTTATTTTTCCGTTTGCAACATAAGATATAGCCCCTGTTTCTTCTGATACAACGACGACAGTTGCATCTGTTTCTTCTGATACCCCAATAGCTGCTCGGTGTCTTGTTCCAAGTTCTTTACTAATTGATAAACTATCGCTTAGTGGCAAAAAGCAAGTTGCAGCAGCAATACGGTTTTTGCTAATAACAATAGCCCCGTCGTGTAGTGGCGTATTTTTTTCAAATATGTTAATTAACAGTTGGCTACTAATACATGCATCAATATTTATTCCCGTTCGCTCATAGTCAGTAAGCGGTGTGTGGGACTCTATTACGATTAATGCACCTGTTTTAGTTTTTGACATTTGACTACATGACTTGACTATACTTGCAATAGTTTCTTCTGTAATCGTTTCTTTTTCTTTGTCATTGTTGCTACTTGCCATTTCCCATATTTTCCCCTGACCTAACTGTTCTAATGCACGTCTAAGTTCAGGCTGAAATAGTACAATTATAGTTATAGTCCCTACCGTAATTGTGTTAGTAATTATAAATGAAACAGTGTGTAACTCTAACAAATAGGCAAAAACTGCTACAGTAAATATTATGACTATTCCTTTAAATACTGACCAAGTTCTTGTATCTTTAATCCACAAAATTATTTTATATAATGCAATACCCACTAACGCTATATCTAATGCATCTTTTATTTGTATGCTCGGAATAGTAAAAAACGGTATTTGCTCCAAAGTTGACTGTAAAAAATCCATCTACCTAGCCCTTTCTACTCTATTTTAATTTATTATAACACACATTTACCAAAACTTGTATACAAAAAAGAGCTAAAATAATTTAGCTCTATAAAGATTCTTGTTGGTCATCAAATTGACCGCCATACACTTTTTGGGTTTTTGCTTGTTTAGCATTCACTTCAATTTTAGGTACAACTTTAACATAGTAATAGTTGCTCTCATCTTCAAATTGAACCATCTCAGCTCTACTATAATCAAGTACAACTGACATAAATACAAATATACAACCTACAGCCACACTAAGTATAGTAAATAATATAGTAGTTGCTATATTTATATTAACACCTAACAATATGTGCGAAATCAAAAAACCTAACACATTTATAACTCCACCAATTCCAACAGCAATGTAAGATGCATAATCGATTGGCTGAATTTTTATTACATATACAATTGTGTATACGATTGAAAGTACTGTAATAGTCGCAAGCATTTCTGTATTAAATAACGTATTATCAGCTATAGTCATCACAACAAGTTCTATTGTATCAATAGAAAGTTCTGATATTTTGTTGCTCATCAAAAAATGAAATTGGTCAAATGTATAATAAAACAAACAACCAAACATAATCCCTCCGATGCCTCCGATTCCAAAAAACAGCGGTGCAACAAGCGGTACAAGATATACTGTACCTGTAGGTATTAAAAGCAATGTTAACATAATTAAAATTGTTTCTTGTGTAAATAGTCTTATGTACATAACATAAGAAAGTATACATATTACAGCAACAACTGCCCCTAAAATCAAACTAATGTTAAGTAATTGAAAAACCACAATCCCCATCAACACACAAAGTATAGTAGACGGTTGTACTACTGCTCCAATCGAGGCAATCCCCATAGTTACCCACAAGTTATTTGCACTAACTGATACCCCTATAGCTGTATTTATAGTCGTTAATGATAGTGTTACGATAATAAATTTTACCATCAACAATATAATAGTTTCGTAGTTTTTATAAAATTTTACTAATGACTGTCTAAATAACAACAAACTATCTGTCCCCATCATCTACTCCTCCATTCTCATTTTCATAAAGTTGTACTAATTCTTTAGAAATTTCGTTATATTCTTTTACTCTTGCATTTGCTTCATTGTATCGCTTGCGGTGCACCAAACTTGAAACAATTGTTGCAACAATTAAGCATACTAAAATTATTTTTACACTAGGATATACATAAACTTGCATAAGCTCATCTTGTGATGTTGGGATATTTAATCCTTCTTCTATCTCCCACAAAAAATATGCCCCAATCAATGTCACTGCAACCAACAGTATACTAAGTCTAGTTTTTAAATTGTTGATGTAAACGTAATAACGTCTATCATGATTAACAATTTCACGATCACGTTTCATATGGTTTTTATCACGTTGTGCAAGCTTTGTCATAAGAATCACTTTATCCTTATCTACCATATTATTTGCTCCTTTAATCTGTTTTTAGTGCCTCTTGGGTGTAAATTGCTGCTCCATTCCAAAGTATCCATTCTTTTAGAAGTGCATCATATACCGCATCAATTTGTTCTCTAACTTGTACTTCTGTATATTGTTGATGTGGAGTTACCCAAGTAGCTGTAAAATCTTGTAGCCACGGTCTAACTATTGCCTTTCTTTCTTCTATAGGCAAAGTTCTAATAACTTCATTTGAAGATTGCAATGCACCAAGTATAATTTCATATGGTGCAAGGTCAGGATTTTGTTGTCCAAACGAGCCCGTTCCATAATGCGACGGATAAATCATCGGACATATTACATCAAGCCGTTTTACCAGTTCTTTATAATCTTGCCCAACAATATTAGCGTCTATGCTACTTGTAATTATAGCTCCAAACACATCTGCTGAAATAACTACTCCATACGGGTCAAGATGTTCAACCATATAGTCAACAAATTCTGTAATAACTTCGGTTTTTGTTATCTCCTCTGTTGGTAAATCAACACGTTCTGTTGTCATAGACTCATGAAATCGTATATAGTCAAACTGAATTTCTTTAAAACCAACATTTATTGCCTCTTTACAAACTTCCAAAATATATTCCCAGTTCGTTTTGTCATAAGGATTTAACCACGTTTCGCCTTGTGAGTTTTCATATACATCACCTTCGTAATTTTGTACCATTCGTTCTGGAAACGTATTTCCTACCACTTTATCTTTAAATACAACAATTCTAGCTATTGGATATATATTATTTTTATAGAGTTTATCCATTAAATCTTCTATATCCGAAATCGCTGGGTAAGTACGCACACTTCTAGCTTCAACAAGTAGCGGATTGTCACTGTCAAAGGTTAAATAACCGCTATCGTCTTTTATATCAATAATAAAACTATTAATTTCTGAAGTATTTGCAATTTCAATAAGACTATCAATGCTACTGTTTGCTTTGTAGGCTGGAACATAAAGCCCTTTAACAGTCGGAATTTGTTTGTGCGTTGAATAACTTATTGTTGATTGCACAAAATCGCCTGACTGTTCCTCTGTCATTACAAATTGGGGATCTGTTTTATGTTCATATGCATAGTCAATAAAAATTTGAACACTATACACCACAAATATTACAAGCATAATTAAGCCAATTATTTTCAGTTTCTTGTTGTATTTTTGAGTGCTTCTGTATTGATAATAGCTATTGTATGGATTAAAATTTGTTCGTTTTTTCATTTGTCTCACTACACCCCTCTTATTATAACATAATTTTTTTGGATTTTCGAGTATAAACGAGTATATTTTTTCTTAACGTATCCACATATTGTATATTTTACCATAGTGTTATATTTTATGCCATACAAAAATTGGGCGACCTTATGGTCACCCCTATTTAAAGCTCAGTTCTTCTTTCGTAACATTTTGTAATATATACAAACAATATGTGTAAAAAATTGTTGCAACACCAATGCTACCCATTAGTTTTATGTTTACATTGAAATCTGCTAAAATTCTATCCATTACAATTGTTTTAGAAACGATGCTTGCAGCTAAAGCAGATATTGCTGGGTGCAAAATCCATTTAGTAAAATCAATTTTTAGCGTTGTAACTGTTAACAATCTATTTAGGTGTAACGTCGCAGATATTACATTGCTTAACATAATCGTAATAAGCAAACCACTAATACCCATTCTTGGTATCAATAAATACATCATTGAAATTCTAAGTATTGCATCTACTATTCTATAATTCAAACATTTTCTCTGTTCACCCATACCTTTAAGAATACCATCAACAACAATTTCTATGTACATAAATGGCGATATAAATACCATAATTTGAAGTAATCTTCCAACTTCATTGTTGCTATAAATAGTTAGTCCAAGTTCTTTGCCATAAATACCAAATGTACTAATTATAAAAAATGCAAGCACTAGTGTTAGGTGTAGCACACGGGCAGCAAGACTCTCAACACGACCTTTATATCTAAGCGATTGTGCTCTTGATATTTCTGGTGTAAGTATCGTTGAACACGCCGAAAGTAATGCCGTTGGGAAAAATAGTAGCGGCATAACCATACCTTTTATCATTCCATAAATACTAACACTTTCAACGTCTGATAGCCCAAATTCACGTAGCCCCATAGGTATAAGCGTATTTTCTAACAATACGAACACTGCAGTTAAATATGATGATGCTGTTATTGGCAATAGCACACTACAAATTTTAGGTATTAAGCTACGTTCGCCTTTGCTAGTTTCGTCATACTTAGGATTTTTAATTCGGCTTATATAGTACAAAAAGCCTAAATATAAAAACGACAGCACTTCACCAACTGTTATTGCAAGACTCATCCCGACACACGCCATAACTAAATCACTTGTACCAAAATGACCTAAAAATATAACAGTTAAAATCAGTTTAATAAACTGCTCAAATACTTCTGCACTAGCTGGCTTTATTATATCTTTTATAGCATAAAAATATCCTTTAAAACAAGCTGACAACGTCATAAACGGGATACTAAGCACAAGTATACGTAAACCGCTAACGATACGAGTATCTTTAATTATCATAATACTTAACGCTTCTGCATTAATATAGGCAAGTCCTGTAACAAATAGACTCATTACAAAGCCAATAGTTAAAAAAATCGTCATAACTTTTTTGGCTCGATACATCCAACCACGGCTTATTTCTTCGGCTACAAGTTTGGATATCGATGTAATTATACCTGCCGATGCAATCATATACGCCATTAAATATACTGTCATAGCAAGTTGGTATAGCCCTACACCCTCAGCTCCAATTTGGTTAGAAATGTATATCATAGACAACATTCCAACAAGTCGTGTGGACACCGATCCTGCAGTAGAAATTAGCGTATTAACTGCCAATCCGCCTTTCTTTACCATAGATTTTCCTCCTTATAAATAATAATATCTTGTACTATTTATATGCGGACATGTTTAATTTATGTACAAGGTGACAACGTGTGCCACCTAAATTTAATTATCTGCCCCAAGGTCTTTGTGGTTGGTATGGTTTACAAGGTCTTGGTGGACGTGGTGTTGGTGCTGGTTTACAACATGGTTTTTTTGGCTTATTGCAACCGCAACCACATGGTTTTTCTGGTCTTGCTGGTTTTGGTGGCTCTGGTTTATGGTGATGACAGCCGCACCCACATGGTTTTTCTGGTCTTACTGGCTTTGGTGGCTCTGGCTTGTGATGATGACAGCCACAACCGCATGGTTTTTCTGGTCTTACTGGCTTTGGTGGCTCTGGCTTGTGATGATGACAGCCGCAACCGCATGGTTTTTCTGGTCTTGGTGGCTCTGGCTTGTGGTGATGACAGCCACACCCGCATGGTTTTTCTGGTCTTGGTCTTGGTGGCTCTGGTTTATGGTGATGACATTTGCACTCGCACTCACATTCGCATTTAGGTTCTGGTTTGTGATGACAACAGTGGTGTGTCATAAGGTCAGGACGTGGGTATTCTGATACATACATATTTGGTGCTTCTTCATATCTCATAGACAACTCTCCTTAATTCAACAATTTTCTACATACTCCATATTAGTATATTATTTGCTGACGAAAGTTGTGCTAATATTTATTTATTTTTAGCTCTTGTCAAAAAGTAGTTTAGACACAAAAAAACCCTCTATCTTGTTTAAATTAGATAAAGAGCTGAAAGTGGTGATTAGTGTTTATTATCTTGGTTTACTCTCATTGATAGCATACATCTTCTAAGAATTTGGTTCTTACAATTAATTTCTAGTTGTTGTTGATTGCAAGTGTTGATATGGTCTAGTTCTTTTGTGCTTAAATGTTCATGTGTTATGTGACCGTGCTTGTTGTGTGGTTGGTGTTCTTGTGTTTTGATAAGTTCCCCAACTATTATACGTTGAATTGTTTCAACTGGAGTATCTTGATACTTTGTTAAAACAGTGTGAACTAATTTCTGTGCATAGTCACTTAATATAATGTTAAGCTCAAGAGCCTCTTTTGCTGTTACAGTTTTCGTTAGATTTGGAAGTACAAACATATATTCTGAGTCTTCTATTGGAAGAAGTATTGAGAGTTCAGTGTTGTATAAGTTGCTTTGGTTTTGTGTTGTAATATAGCTAAGTAATCCAAGCTTAGAGTCTACTAAAAATTCTTCTTGAATAATGTTTGAGTAAAGGTTATTAGAAAATTGTTTCTCCTGTGACACTTTAGGCTCACTTATTTTAATTTGTTCCAACATTTGAGTTATGATATGTTCTCTGTTCACTAAGTATACTAGGTTATTAATGTAGTACTCTAAATTGTACTCGGTTAATGTTGGTGATTTAAGTTCTGGTTGTGATTGCAACGTAAGTAAAAGGTATCTTGTGATATCCTCTATTGTGTATGAACGGTTTTGTTGTTCGTAAAAGCAATTTGTACATACATATCTGTCTACATTTTCTGAGTTTGTATATATTTCTTCTTTAATATAGTAGTCTGTTGCTACATATTCCTCTTCGTGGAAGAAATGGTTTTTGCATACTGGGCATTGAATCGTATTGTGTAAGTAATCGTGCATAATTTTATCCTCCTTTGTTTTTAAACGCAAAAAGGACAATACCCCGAAAGATATCGCCCCTTGAATATCATAGCGGAAGAGGGAGTCGAACCCCCGACACCATGGGTATGAACCATGTGCTCTAGCCAACTGAGCTATTCCGCCTTACATATGTCCATATTATGCACTATGTTGGCGGAAATGTCAACCCTTTTTTCTAATTTTTTTACATTTTTTTCAGTAATGCTTTTGCTTCAGCAGCATATTGAACTTTTTCTCCTATTTTTGAATCAAGCCAAATTGGTGGCGATGTTTCACTAACAATAGCTTTAAGTTCAGCAATTGTGTCAAACGGCTTATCAAACTCTGAATGTATTACCCCTGCTTGCAAATAAATATGCGTATCGCTACCTGCAACGACAGGCAACCCCAAAAATTTAGCAAACAACTCTGTATCAGACTTTAGAAACCAGTCTTTTCCATTTACATCTAATGCATCAAGCTTTTTCAAACTTTCGATATCCATTCCAACAAGCTCTCGACCTTCCCTATAAGGATGTGCCCCAACAATAAATGTATCATACTCTCTCGCCTCATTAATAAGCTCCTCAAGCTTAGGTTCATTTTCATAAGCCAAAAATTTTCGCCTAAGCACTAAGACGTCATTTCGCTCACCCATAACTAAAATATGTCCACGCCCTTCAATATCCACTTCCATTCCAGTGTATAACCTAAAGCCATCTACATTATAGCACAATCCATTATACAGAAAATTTTCTTGCAAATATTCAAACATTTGTTCAAAGTATTGTGCTGGCATATGCTCTGTTAATACCAGTGCATCAAGTCCCATCTTTTTTGCTTGTGCAATCGTTTTTTCAAAAAGCCATTTATCAAAAGGTGTTTTTTGTGATAATAACATATGACAGTGAAAATCTATTTTCATTTTTTTATCCTCCGAATTTTGATATAATAATTGTAAATAATAATATTAATAGTGCATACAACGAAAATAATAAATCTAACATTGATAATTTCATATGGCTAGTTTTTAATTTAATTACTTCGGGATCATTTATGCTATATGTGAATCCTTTAAGTTCTAAAGTTTCTCTAATAGTACGAAAACGTTTATTAGTATTTAAAACTATAGGATAAAAACACTTTATAATTCTAGCAACCTCTATAGCTACAGTTCGTGCCACTTTAAAATTTGTTCCCGAAATGCCTTTATCTCTAATTTTATAAGTTTGATATGTGCCCACAAATTCATCAATAAATATTGGAATAATTTTATATCCATATGAAATACCAAAACAATACATTTGCGGAACTTTAAGCCTTAATAGGGAATCACTAAGCTTTTCTGGTCCGATAGCCTTAAACATACAAGCAGTTGCAAGGCAACTAACTAATATTTTAAAACTCAGCACAGAAATTTGCGTAATCGTTTCAAAATTGTTGCTAAAAATTAGCAACATAATAAACATTCCCCCAATATTAATAAATACACTTATCGCCATTATGCCTAAAATAACTTTACTAACTTTGCAAGCTAATGCAACAAGCAAAAATTGCACAGCCCACAACAAAATTAAAGTGTTATCTTGAACAAGCCACGGTGCAACTACATAAAATAGATACCATATCAATATAACTCGACCATCTATTTTTGCAAGAAAATTATTATTTAATCCATATGAACTTCTAAATAGTGATAATTTAATATTTTCTATAGATAAAATTTTTAAGATATTTTCTTTCACACCTCAACCTCCTCTTTCAATATGCCCCATTTTTTCATATCAATAGTGCTAGTTGCAAAGTATTTTGGCGTGTCATCAAACACAATTTCCCCTTGAGACATAACTATAACACGATTAGACCATTCAGTCACTAGGCTTAAATCATGCGTTGTAATTATAACAACTTTTGTATCAATTAAACTAAGTAGCTTAAATAATTCATTTCGGCTTGATACATCAAGTGCTGCTGTTGGTTCATCAAGCAACATCACAGCTGGTGTCATAGCCATTCCAATCGCAAGCGTTGCTCTACGTCCCTCTCCCCCGCTAAGAAGTCGCCCATCTTGTTCTTTAAGTGATTGCAAATCAAATTTTGTAATAATATCATCACAAAGTTCCTTAACATCATACTTATAACGTGATGTTGGAAACAATTCTATATCTTTTTGCACTGAGCTGTGTAAAAACATCTCCTCAGGATTTTGATATAAATACGCTATCCACTCTGAAATCCTCGTTAGCGATACTTTTTTTATAGACTTATTATTATACAAAATATCCCCATTTTTTAGTGCAATAAGTCCCCCCATAAGTCGCATAAGAGTCGTTTTTCCTGCTCCATTGTTGCCCAAAATAACAACTTTCTCTCCCTCACAAAAGCTCAAATTTATGTCGTGTAATATTTGTTTTTTCTTCTTATTTAATGACCTAAAATAATGATTAATATTTTTAACTTCTAATACAGTTGAATTTGCAAAAAATTGATTTGTATTTGTTTGCAATATATATTTTTCTTTTATAAGCTGTGAATTTAAAATTAACTTATTGATTTCTGGTAAACTTTGATTAATGCAGTTTTGAAATTTTACACAACCATTGTCCATATATATAACTTGATTACAAAATTGTGTTATAAATTTTGCATTGTTTTCTACTACAATTATAGTTTTGTCATATTTAGTATTTAATTTATTTAGCAATTCATACACCATGACACTATGCATCATATCCAGTTGTGATGTCGGGTCGTCTAAAATCAGCACCTCGGGATCAAGTGCTAATACCGATGCTAATGCAAGCAAATGTTTTTGCCCACCACTTAGCGACAACACTATCTCATCTTCTAAGTGCAGTATACCGACTTCTTCCATCGCCCATTGTGCACGTTTTTTATAATCTTCATATCCAAAATTTTGTGGTGCAAATTCCACCTCATCACGCACACGATGTCTAACTAACTGATTTTCAAAATTTTGGTACACGTATCCAACTTTTTTAGCAAGCCCTGATATATGTTTATTATAAATAGATTTTGCCTCAAATAAAATTTCTCCAAAAAATTCCCCTTTAATATATGTAGGTATAAGCCCCATTAACGCTTTACAAAGTGTAGACTTTCCCGCTCCATTCTTCCCAATAATACTAACAAAATCCCCTTTATATATAACAAGATTAACATTGTTTAAAACATTTTCACTCGCTCCAATATATTTAAAATTTACATTTTTTGTTTCAAACAAAAATTCTCTCACTTTAACAACCTCCAAACAGAAAAAATGTGTTGCGTAAGTAAATTATACTACACAACACATTGAATTATAGTTAATATTAGGTTAAAATCTAGTTAAATTATTGTTGGATTTACTGCATTGCAGTTTGTGCAAATGAATTGTCAACGATAATATCATACGGTGCACGTTGGTCAAGCTCTCCAGCAAGCTCCATAACGTCCATAAGTTTCTCAAAACTTTCCTCAGTCATAACTGGGTCACTACACCAAGCATCAAAATCTTTATATCGTTGTATAACTGTTGTTAAGTCCTCTAAACTAGTTTCGCTAAATTGAGGCGAAATTATTACTGCTAAGTCATACGCATCAGTTTCGGCAACATATTGTTGTCCTTTATATATTGCATTAGCAAAACTTTGGATAATATCAGGGTTTTCTTCTATATAAGTGTCAAGAGCACTATATGCTGTATATGGAATTTCTCCTGATTCCTCACCAATTGATGCAATAATATAGCCTTGCCCCTCTTTTTCAAGCTGAGTTGCTGTTGGTTCAAATAGCGTCACATAATCGCCAACGCCTGCAACAAACGTTCCCGCCATAACATCAAACTGAATGTCTGAACGTACATTTGTTTCACCTGCTGCAACGTTTTCACCAATAGTTAAGCCGTTATTTTTCACAACATATTCAACTGTCATAAGCGGAACGCCACCTGCTCTGCCTCCTATTATTTCTGCTCCTGCTAAGTCAGAAAATTCAAAGTCTGGGTCAGCTTCACGCCCAACCAAAAAGCTTCCGTCACGTTTTGTAAGCTGTGCAAAGTTGATGGCATATTCTGGGCTACCTTGGTTGTAAATGTAAATTGATGATTCTGGACCCATCAAACCAATTTGAACTTCACCAGACAAAAGTGACGCCATAGTTTTATCTGCACCTTGAGCTGCAAGCAAATCAATTACTAGCCCCTCTTCCTCAAAAAATCCCATTTCAATTGCAACATATTGTGGTGTATAAAAAATTGAATGTGTTACTTCTGCAAGACTAATTTCAGTTAGTTGCTTTGTTTCAACCTCAGCTTCTGTCGTAGTTTCAGTTTTTGTAGTTGTACTAGTTGTATTTGTAGTGTTTGTTGTGTCTGACGAACAACCAACTAAAGCGATAGAAGTTATCATAAATAAAGCCATAAATTTTTTCATAAATTACACCCCTCATAATTTCATTTACTTATAGTTTAATCAATGAGGTTTGTTTGTGTTACTTTTTGCGTAGTATAACTTTTCTACAAAATTCAACATTTGGTACATAACAAGTGCACAAATAGCTAAAACTATTACGCCCATCATAACTAAATCAAGTCTAAATACTTGACCGCCGTACATAATTAAATATCCGATACCAGCACGTGACACCAAAAATTCGCCAACTATTACCCCAACCCAAGACAAGCCAATGTTTATTTTTGTAATGTTAATTAAGTTTCCGATGTTGGCTGGCAATATTAATTTTGTTAGAATTTGATATTTAGTTGCCCCAAAACTTTTAAGCATTTTAACTTTATCTTCCTCAACATTTATAAAGTAGTTATACGCTGATAAAATTGTAGCAACAAGTGAAATCATAACTGCAATTACAACGATACCTTTCACACCAGGACCAACCCAAACAATTATTATTGGGGCAAGTGCTGTTTTTGGCAACGCATTTAAAACAACTAAAAATGGATCTAGTATTTTTGCAAGCTTTTCAGAACTCCATAACATTATCGCTATCAAAATTCCAAGCGATGTACCTATCGTTAAGCCCAAAAACGTTTCCCAAACCGACACACTAATGTGCGTCCATAGCGTTCCATCTTGCACATATTGCAAAAATAGCGTCCAAATTTTGCTTGGATAACTAACTAAAAATGTATTAATCCACCCTAGATGGGCGAACAATTCCCAAAATACGATTATCCCAACCAACAATAAAATTTGTGTAATTAGTAAGTTGCGTTTTTGTTTTTTCTTTTTGTCCATATAATTTTTGTATCCATCACTTTGCATACGCCTCAAGCTCCTTCCACAATAAATCAAAATAATCTTTAAATTCAGGTGCTTTTCTTGCTTCAAGTGGCGTACGCTCACCTTCAAGCGTTAGGGATATGTTGCAAGTAGTTTTAATTGTTGCTGGACGTTTTGACAATACTGCTATAGTGTCTGACATAGAAATAATTTCCGAAATGTCATGACTTACAAGTATTGCGTCTTTATTTTCTTGTTTAATTATTTTATAAATATCGTCACTAACTAAAAGTCTAGTTTGATAATCTAGTGCCGAAAATGGTTCATCTAACAACAAAATATCTGGGTCAGTCGCAAGTGTACGAATTAGTGCAACACGTTGACGCATACCGCCAGAAAGTTCACGTGGATAGCGATTTCTAAATTCCCATAAGCCATAAGCTTTAAGTAGATGGTCAATTTTTTCAGTTGATTGCTTTTGTTTCTTTTGGATTTCAAGTCCAATCATAATGTTATCTTTAATAGTTCGCCATTCAAGCAAATGATCTTTTTGAAACATATAGCCAATTTTACCATTAACAGTTACTTCGCCTGAAGTTGGCTGTAACAAATTAGTTAAAATGTTTAGCAATGTAGATTTTCCGCTTCCTGATGGTCCTAGTATCCCCAAAATTTTACCTTTTTCTAAAGTTAAGTTGATGTTTTCCAAAACAGAAATTTCACCTTCATCAGTATAAAAGCTTTTGTATATGTTGTTTAATTCGATAATACTTGACATATAATCACCTCACAAATAGTGTTTATACATTATAATATTACCATTTTATGTATTTGGGCACAAAAAAAGGGCATAAGTTGCCCTTAGTGTTATTGTAAGTTTAATGCTCTTAGTGTACGCTCAACTTCTGTTAAAGATAGTTTAAGTTTATCTGCAATTTCATTTGGTGAAAAACTAAAATCTTTGTATAACATTTCAATTTTCCCTTCGTTTCTTCCCTCAGCTTTTCCTTCTTCTTTTCCCTCTGCTTTTCCTTCTGCAAACTTAAATGTATCCCATTCTTCTTGTGTGATTTGTGCCATCACCATACTTTTAACACCTTCCCTTTCTTTTAACAAAAGACTTACTAATAGTTGTTGATTAATTGTATAATCAATTGCTAACTCAACTGCTTCTTCTTTAGTATGCCCTTTGGACTGATAATGTTTCAAACTTTGGGTAAATATTGCATAGCCTTTTAAGCTAGGAATTGTATCTAAAAATTTTTCATTATCTGGGTGATTTAAATACACCACTTGAACGCAAACCTCGATATAACTTTGATATATATCGTCTATTTTTATTAAACCTTGCTTATCATCTTTAATATTTGGTTCAAACATATCGGATAATTTAATTATTTCGCTTGATATTCCTTTTGGATTTCCATTTACAAAAGTTATTAATATCGGTCGTGGAATTTGTTTTTTTGTTGTTGAGTGAAATACAGCGTTTCCAAACAACTCTGATAATGTGTTAAAATAATAGCTCCCTTGTCTAACAGGCATATTTGGATTGACTTTTGACTGTTGTTCTACCAAAAAAATGTCTGCACCTATTATGAAAGATAAGTCGTTTCTTATTTGCACGTATATTGCATTTGTCTCTTTCAATGTTGTAACTGTTATATCGGCTTCTGTGATGTCATCTCTACCTGTTAGCCCCCTGCACAGCGAAACTAGTTCGGCTTTATCCTCATAAATTTTCTTAAAAAAGCTATCATTTGTATTTGGATATACTTTTGTTGGTTGTATTTTATTATTTTTATTCATTTGTGCCTCCTTTTGATAATATTATACCTAAATTAAAGATAACTTGCAATCTCCACACAGTTATAATAATGCTCTATAATTTCCTCATATGTATAACCACGGCTCACCATTCCTCGCACACCCTCTTGGCTCATACCAACTCCGTGCCCATAGCCACCACCGTAAATTGTAAATTCACCTATTGTGCCATCTTTTAAAAATGTTGTATCTGAAACAAAAAATGCACTAGGTAACAATGACATATTTGACACATTGTCTGCAGTTTCTCTCACAATTTCAATCGTTCCAAGTGACGAGTCAAGCTTATTAGGTGCAAGTAGCGTCCTAATCATATACTCCGTTTCAACCAAAATAGTTTCTTTTTGACCAACAACTAAGAGAGACATAATATTGCCACCTTCACCGCGCTCTATAACGTCAATTGACTCAAGCTCGCCAATATCACTTACCACACTTGAAATAAATCCACTAAGACAATCTGCTGTAAGAACAGAAAAATATATCATGTAACTCTAATGCAGCCAGTTACACCCAGAAAATACTTTTGCCATATCTGGATAAATAATTACAGAATTATAAAGAATTATTTTTGGGTAAGGGCTATAGGTTTACCTTTACTTTACCCTTACTTTATAGGTCAATA
>MDSP01000133.1_pt1 | contig 16423 bp, 20 predicted proteins | sample 1005811 | NCBI WGS metagenome assembly MDSP01 (sample SAMN05526596, study PRJNA338239) | gut metagenome | isolation source: stomach gut content | host: Naso elegans | place: Saudi Arabia: Red Sea | collected 2011-04
ATTCCGACCGTTTGTGGGTGTGTTAATCTCATATCTAATGTAATAAGTTCAATTCCTATAAAATTATTTTCTGAAACTGAGGGGGAAACCACGGAAAAAAAATTAGATACAAGGGTAAAATTATTAAATACGGAAAGTGGAGATTTACTAAATGCTCAACAAATGATTAAAGCACTAGTTACCGACTATTTATTAATGGGTAACGGTTATATATACGTACATCGGCAAGGCAATGATATAATTAGTTTACATTATGTAAATGAAAAAAACATTAGCATAATGGAAGATATAGAGCCAATATTTAAACGTGCTTATATTAATGTATTAGGGGTTAATTACTATGATTTTGACTTTATAAAATTAACTAAAAATAGCTGTAATGGCGTTGATGGTAAAGGGATTGTACAACTTAACGACCGACTAATTAAAGTATGTTATGAGGCGTTAAATTTGGAAAGAGACATGATGAGTAGGGGGAGTAATACCAAAGGATTTTTTGTCTCAAGTAAGCATTTGTCTAATCATGCTTTAATACAATTAAAAAAGGGAGTTGCACGAATATTTAAAAATGGTAACTCCAGCGGAGTAACTGTACTAAATGAAGGGGTCGAGTTTGTGAAAGCTCATGATACAGCGGCGGAAATGCAATTAAACGAAAACAAAACAGCAAATACCATAGAGATTTGCAAGTTATTTAACGTGCCAATTGCTCTGATGTTAGGAGCAAATAAAGTTGATGAGTATAATAATTTTATTACTAATACAATTTTGCCAATATGCAAATCTTTAGAGTGTGAACTAAACAAAATTTTATTATTAGAAAATGAAAAAGCAACACATTACTTTACCATGGACACAAAGGAGTTATATAAAACTGATGTAGATAAATTATACAATGCTTATAAAACAGCAATCGATGGAAACTTTATGCAATTGGACGAAGTCAGAAATGAGCTTAATTTAAAGAGTTTGGGCATGGATTACGTGAAACTTAATCAACAAGATGTACTATATAATATTGATAGTGGTCAATTATTTGTGTGTAATAGTGGAGTTTCCACGAACCTAAATAAACCTTCTAATAAAAACGGTGAAACTATTGATTTATCAGACAATGACAAAGAAAAAGAGGTGTAATAAAATGATTTAAAACAATTAATTACACACAAAAAAGAATAAAAAGGGGGGTAAAAATGAAAATCGAAATAAGAGCAAATGGAATAAAAATTGAAGGCTATGTAAACGCCGTAGAACGCAAAAGCAGAGCGATTAATTATTTAGACAAAAAATACAAGGAAATAGTAAGCCAAGGCACATTTAAAAAAGCTCTGGAAGATGCCAAAAACGAAAATCGAGAAATTGAACTAAGGTTCAATCATCATGAAAAACTAGGAAGTACAGCAAATGAATTAAAATTAGTTGAGGATAATATTGGGCTATATGCTACAGCAACAATTACAAACCCAAAAATTATAAATTTGGCTAAAAAAAACAAAATTAAAGGGTGGAGTTTTGGCTTCATTGACAATGATATAAAAATCGAAAATGAAATCAGAACACTAACTAATATTAAATTATTGGAAGTATCAATATTAGACTGTACACCTGCATATTTTGCAACAAGTGTAGAGGTAAGAGGGAAAGAAACCATTGAAAAACGGAGCTTTGGAGAGGGTGAAGTAAAAATGAAAAATGAAATTGATTTAGAAAAAGAAATGCTAAAAATGGAACTTGATTTATTAAAAATAGAAAATAGATTTGGTGTAATTAATGAAAATTAATGTTTTAAAACATTTAAAAACGTTTGAAAACGATTGTTTTTCAGAAACTGATTTTGATTTATTAGATATGTTAAATACAAATATTGGAAGCTTAGAATATACACAAAAATTGTATTATAATAAACAAGTTGGAACTGTAAAAAGTGAGGATATAAGCTTTCATTGTGAAAATAACAAGGAAGAAATATATATAACAGCAAGAATTACAGACCAAAAATTAATTGAAAAAATAAAAAATGAAGGGGTCAAAGCGTATAGTTTTGGGCCTATTTTTGATGAAAAAAAAGGAGAATAAATAAACATGGGATTAAAAAAATTAGTTGAGCAAAGAAACGACAAAATTAAAGAATTGAGGGAATATATAGAAATTATCAAAAAAGAAGAAAGAGCTTTAACAAATGAAGAAATCGAAAAAAGGGAAGTATGTAAAGACGAGATTTCCCAGCTGGAGAAATCGATAAAAATTATGGAAAGTGAAAAAAATGAAGAAATTTCCCAACTTGAGAAAAGAAGCTATAATGATGTAAATAATCATTATAAAACAAATAAAAACGCAGAAGAAATTAAAGAAATAGCAACAGAAATCAGGAATTTTTTGGGAAAAAATGAAATTGAAATCAGAAGTACAATGAACACGCAAATAAATCAAAGCGGAGGTTATGCAACAGCTAATAAACTTGCCAACGCAATAATTAAAGAAGCGTATGAACGTTCTGAGGCCATGCAATTTTTTGACTCAACAAATATCAAAGGTAAATTACAATTTCCGAGGGAAAAATCAGGGGTAGCAGCAGTTTGGATTGAAGAAAATCCTGTTAATTTAGCTGATGTGCAATCTCCAAAATTGGATTTAATTATTTTAGACCAATATAGACTTTATGCAGAGGGTGAAATTACACAACAATTAATTAATATGCAAGATATAGATTTGGTTTCTTATCTAAAATCTTCATTATCCGAAAAAATTGCAAATGCCATGGAAACCTCTATTTTCCACGGTACAGGCGTAGGGAGTCCGACCGGAATTATAGGAAATGCAACAAAAACAGTAACGGGTAGTTTAGATGTATCATTGTTTAAAAAAGCGCAGTATGAATTGACAACAAGGCAGCGTAATAATGCCAAATGGTTTATCAATCGTAGCGACTTTATGGAGCTTGATTTATTAACTGACGCTATGGGAAGACCGTTATTACAACCAGATTTAACAAGCAAAACAGGGTATATTTTTCTTGGTCGTCCTGTTGCCATTACGGACTTTTTAGAAAGTGGAAACGTAGTATTTGCAACGCCTTCAGGGTATCACACTAACTATCAAAAAGGTATACAATTTTATGTTTATGATGATAGTTCCTACAAAAAACGTGGAGTGGTTGGGTATGCTACAGACGTATATTTTGACGGGTGTATAAAAGATGATAATAGTTTAGTAACAATCAAATTAAGCTAAATTAGGAGGTATTATGTATAATGATGATGATGAATATTTAGAAGAATGGGAAGATGAGGAAGAAAGCGAATATTTACAAGAAGAAGATGATGAAGATGAAATTGATTGGGAAGAAGAATTTGAAACAAAAAAGAAAAAGAAATGTAGGAAGTGCAAACAAAAGGAAAAGTGTAAAAAATGTAAAATGTGTAGCAAAAAATACAAAAAGGAGCAATCAAAAAAAGTATCTGATATAACAATTAATGAACTAGCTGATTTTTTGCGACTTGATTATATTGACAAATTTTTAGAGGTGTGTTTAATTTCAGCTAAAAATTATATGTGTACTTATACCAATTTAAAACAATGTGAAATAGATAAAATTAGTGAATTAGTACCAATATGTTTAATTTTAGCAGGCCATTTTTACGAAGAAAGAGGTTTTGAAAGTAGTGGTAAAAATAGTTTTTCTCAAAATAAATTGGCTGAAAATATTTTAGCAATGCATAGGATAGATTTTTTATAAACTATGTAAATAAATGTTTTAAAATATTTATTTAATTAAGTTTCATTGAGTAAATAAAGATTTTTAAGGAGATAAAATTGAATTTTAGTCGACTAAATAAAAGAATAATGATACAAAGGCAAATTACAACAAAAAATGAAAAAACATTAAGAATTGAAAAAAAATGGAAAAAGTATAAGGAGGTATGGGCAAGCGTAAATAATAAGTCTGGAAAGGAGATGTGGAGTAAAGAAGAATGGAAAGGAACAAACATATTGGAGGTGGTAATAAGGTATAACGCTTGTCCAACACTTTCATTATCTGATCGCATTATTTTTGGAGATAGAGTGTTTAATATTATTTATATTGATAATTATTTTTACAAAAATGAGACTTTAAAAATTACAGTAGAGGAAGTAATTTAATGATTTAAAACATTAAATTACTAAAAAAAGGGGTGGAAAATGGACGATTTTTTAAAAGATTTGGATAAAATGTTACAGGAGTTTCCAAAGGCTCGTAAAAAATTGGTGGAAACTCAAGGGGAAATTTTGCATAAAAAAGTATTAAATAACATTAATCAACTAAATAGCCGAACAGGTAATTTAAAAAAAGGGTGCGAGAAAAAAATGGGTAGTGGGGGTGGATACGTTGCCATTAGGGCAAATTATGCAGTTGCTCCACACTCCCACCTACTGGAAAATGGTCATAATTCAAGAAACGGAGGGTGGGTACAGGGTAGACATATGTACAAAAATGCATTAAGTGATTTGGAGGACGAAATAATAAAAGACGCTGAAAATATATACAACGAATTAGGAGACTATTTAAATTGATTAAAGCAACAGACATAATATTAGAATTGATACGACATATCAATAAATGTGTACAAGCTCAACACTATGTATATAGCATTGATGAAGCGTATAAAAGCCCTGCTTTTTTGCATTTAGTTACATTTAACAAGCACGTTAGATACACAAAATTTACGCAAAAATCAACAATGCATATACAAAGTATTTGTTTTCTGAAAGATAATTACAAAAAAACAAATTTTAGAGAATGGGATAATATTATTGGTAAATTATCCCCATTTTTAAATTCATTTATGTTAAAAGTTAAGTACAAAGTACTAAAATTTGATTATGAAATTGGAGAGGCAAACGGACATCTTTCAATTGATTTTTATTTCCATTTTTATGATTTTGTAAATTTGGACTATAATTTAGACAATCGAATTGAACACATTGAAATGATGGAAAAAATCTATTTTAATAATCAAAAAATGTATAATGATGATGATAAATCTAATAAACCAAAGCCCCCAAAACCTCCAAAAATTGATGAAGAATTAGAGGAAAAAGAAGAGGAAAAAGAAGAAATTGATGAAGAATTAGATGAAGAATTTGAAGCATTGGAGAAAGATTTTTATTTTTAAAATTATATAAAGGAGTGTATAAAATGGGCTTACCAAGTATACTTATAGAATTTAGGACAAAGGCAAGTATGGCAATTGAAAAAGGTGATAGGGGTATAGTTGCCTTTGTTACCGTAGACGAAAATTGTCACGGAATAACAAGATTAGATACAATTACAGACATTCCAAATGAACTAAATGCCGATAATAAACGGCTATTAACTCAAGGTTTTATGGGAGGTGATAACCCTATTAATTACCTTCAATTAGTGGTAGCACCTACCATTTTAGAAGGGTTAGAGCTGGTTCAGACAATTAAATTTGACTATTTAGCATTGTCTCCAATCGCCACTGCCAATGAAGTAACAACAACAAGCATTATTATTAAAACCATGCGTGATAACGACAATATTAAAGTTAAGGCGGTATTACCAAATTGCTACGCCGACCATGAGGGTATTATTAATTTTACGACTAATAATATTACATTAACTGATGGGCAAATATTCACCACAGAAGAATTTTGTATAAGGATTGCAAGTTTATTAGCAGGGACACCACTCCAAAAATCGGCTACATATCATGTATTTAATGATATTGAGAGTGTGGAATTATTTAAAAAATATGAACTAGATGAAAAAATAAATCGTGGAGAATTCATCATTTTTGACGATGGAGATAAAATCAAAGTTGGTAGAGCTATCAACAGTTTGACGACGATTGGAGAGCTAAAATCTGAGGACTACAAACAAACAAAAATAGTAGATATCATGGATCTAATTTATCAAGATATTAAAAGAGCCTGTGAAGATAACTACATTGGTAAATATGCCAATACCTACCAAAATAAACAACTCTTAGTTATTGCTATAGATGCATATTTAATAGAGTTACAAAAGCAAGTAATCTTAGATAATGGAATACAAACAGAAATTGATATCGAGTCTCAAAAAGCATTTTTAAGGGTAACAGGCTATGATGTTGATAATATGAGCGACCAGGAAATTAAAGAAGCTAACACAAAAACTCACGTTTTTATAAAATCTAGCTATAAAATTTTAAGTGCCATCGAGGATATTCAAGTAATTTTTGATATCTAAAAATTTTTGGAATAGGAGCAATTAAGAGATTTTAAGTTTATTTCAATTGCTCCTATTTAAAGTAATAAATGGCATAATTTAACAAAATAGAATAACAATACATTAGAGTATAAAAAATTAGCGAATAAATAAAAGGGGGCAAATATGGGAGAAACATTTTTAGGTAATGCACAATATGACGCAAAAACAGCCATGAACGGGACGTTTGGGGAGGTTTATATTGATAATATGTTAGTGGCTGAAGCCACTGGGCTTAAAGCAATTGCACAATTTGAGTTTATGGCCGTGCCGATGTGTGGAACACTTTCAAAACACAAAAAATTGAGCGGCTTAGAATGCAAAGGAACGATTACACTTACGAAAATTAATTCACGCTTTGCCTTGATGATAAGTGAGGCAATCAAAACAGGTAAAACACCTGAATTTACTATAATGTCTAACCTCGCAGACCCTGAGGCAGCAGGGCGGGAAGCTGTAGTTTTATACGGTTGTCAATTTGACTCATTAACATTAGCTGACTGGGCAGCAAATACATTAACAACTTTAGACGTTCAGTTTGAGTTTAACAATTGGCAATATATTGATTTAATAGCAATTTAAATTTTAAAAACAAGAACAAATTAAAGATTATTAGATAGTATTTAAATGTAATAAAACATTAAAATACACTTAAAATTTAACTAAAATTAAGGAGTAAAAAAATGAACATCTTAAATTTATTACTAGAAACAGATACAGAAAAATTAAAAACTATGACAAGTAAAAACATAGAAATACCAAGGCTTAGCGAGCTATTAGGAGAGCCGTTTATTTTAACTTGTTATGCTATTAGTAGTGAGCAATTACAATATATTAGTGAAGTAGCTAAAGACTACAAGACAGAGTCATATTACGCAGTAATTGAATGTTGCGAAATTGACGGTAAAAAATTAAATTGTGAAGAACTTCTTAAAAAATTTGAGGTAAAAAGACCAGTTGAAATTTTAGATAAATTGTTTCTATCTGGGGAAATACAGGCGATTTACAATGTGATTAAAAATACAAGTGGATTTGGAAATAACGTTGTAAAAGAAATAAAAAACTAATAAATGAAGGTAATGTTATGGCTAATTTGATGTATTGGGCATGGAGCAAACACGGAATATTACCTTCAAAAATTTACGAATTAAATTCAAACGAATTAAAAATAATCGAAACATTTTATCGCTTAGAGTATGAGCAAAATAATTAATTAAGATATGTATTTAAATGTAATAAAACATTAAAATACATACTTTAATTATAAAAAAAAGGAGGTGTAAACTATAGCACGAGATATAAGTATAGTATTTAAAGCTGTTGATAATATGAGTTCCACAGTGGCAAGTATGCGTACAAACATGGGGACTTTATCCACTGCAATTGACGCATATAGGAAAAAACAAGATGAAGCATTTGCAAAAAAAATAGAGGCAAAAATTGAGATTACAAACGCCAAAAAAAATCTCAAAGAATTGGAAAAAGCAATTGAGGATCAAACGGAAGGAGCACTTGAGGCATACCAAAAGCAAATTCAGAACATAGCCAAAATGGAAACTAACGTAAAAATGTATACTGACCAAATATCCGACGCTCAAAAGGCTATACGTAATCTCAATAATGAGTCTATAACTACTACTACAGCACGTATTAATAACAATGCAAGCATTACCAACACTACAACAAGTAATATAAGCTCAGGAGCAGTTGATAATAATACAACAAGTAATGCAAGCTCATCAGCAGTTAATAATAATGCAACAACAGGAGCAGTTGAAAATATAGCAATTAAATCAGCAGTTAGTAATATTGCAAGCATTGCAAGTACTAGCTTAAGTAACAATCTTAATCAAGCGTCAACGAGTATGTTTGGAAATACAGTTGGAAACCAAATAGCTTCAATCTTTGGAGGCGCTTTGATGGGGGCAGCAGCTGGAAGTATTGCGGGGCCAGTTGGAGCAGCAGTTGGAGCAGCAGTTGGAGGACTGTCGGGGGCTATAGATGCGTTAACTGCTCAAATACAGCGTGATGATGATTATTTTAGAACTGAGGTTCGAGAGATTTATAATTATGTAAAAAATACTCAAGCTGAAAGTTTGCAAAATGGTATAATTTCGGCTGGTCAAAGAGAGTCGGATTTAATAAGTTTTGGGACGATGTTAGGAGATGACCAGCGGGCAAAAGATTTCGTAGTGGAGTTACAACAATTTGCAGCATATACGCCGTATGAGTCCGATAATTTATTAAAATTGTCCAAAAAAATGTTAAGTTTTGGGTATAAAGACGATGAAATATTACCAAATTTGACCAAAATTGGTGATGCAAGCTCAGCACTTGGTATAGATAGTCAAAATCAGGAGTGGGTAGTAACAGCTTTGGGACGTATGCAGACAACAAATAAGACCACGTTAGAGTATATTAATATGCTGTCAGAACGTGCAATTCCAGCGGTTGAATACTTAGCAGATCACTATAATTGGAGCATATCTAAAACGTATGAAAACATATCAGAAGGGTTGATTTCTGGTACAAAAGCAGCAGAAATTATAGTAAATCGCATGGGGGCAGATTTTGAAGGAAATATGGCTAAACAGTCGGCAACTTATGAAGGGTTAGCATCAACAATAAGTGACATTAATAGTCAAATTGACATGGCCATGGGGGAAGGATACACAACAAAAAGGAAAGAAGGCATGGTCGAAGAAATAGAGCAAATGAATAATGGGTATAAAGATATGATGATTGAAGCAAATCGACTAATTGGAGAATTTCAAGCTGATTTGGAAAATCAATATCAGCAATCTATTATACAAGCCACAGAAGACGCAATGAATTCTGATGCGTATAAACTTGCAATGCGCAAGGAAGATGGTGCAGAGATGGGAAGGATTATGGCAGAAGCAAGGGCAAAAGCTGAGGTGGACTATAAATCTAGTGAAGGTTACCAGTTGATGGTACAATCTGACTTGGATCTAATACAAAATGTACAACAAACTATACTACAAAGTGGAACTTATGTAGATTTTGGTAGACAAATGGCCGATGAATTTTCTAAAGGTTGGAGTGGAGCTATTAAAGATATGCAAGCAGCAGGGTTATTTGATGTTGATGTTCAAGCGAATATTATTACAAGTCATGGTAATCTTTTCCAAAAAGTTAATTTAACTACGGAAAATGCTCTGGAAAATTTAACAGGTAACACCCAAGTTAATAGATATGTAGCAACAGCTCCTACAACTGAATATCATACGTATAATAATGCTGCGTCCTATGCAACAGGTATCAATTATGTACCATACGACCGTATGCCAGCAATTTTACACGAAGGAGAGGCAGTTTTAACAGCAACGGAAGCGCAACATTACAGGACGTTTAAAAATCAATATAATGCTACTTATAATCAACTTTCAGCTAATGAACCCATTGATTTTACGCCATTCCTAGAACATTCAAAAAAAGTTGAACCAACTAGTTCATCTAATACTTTACCTTCAATTGCTCCTTTAACTTTAGTTAATACTGCTAATACTTTAACTTCAATTGCTCCTAATAATGATAAAAATAACCATGAGTTTAATAATAACACGGTGATAAGTTTTGCACAAAAACAACAAGAACAAAAACAAAACACATATACAAATATTACAAAAAACAAAGAAAATGAACAACCACCAACCACTAATAATACTCCAGTTGAAATAAATATAACAGTTAATAATAATTCAGCTGAAACTTATGAAATAACTCAAAAAATTGTTTCAGAATTAAAAAAAGTAGCTGAAAAATTTGGAGGTGTTGCATGATAATAAACAAAGAGTTTGAAATATATTTAGATAATTTGCTATTACCTATAAATCCCGCCAAATATGAGATCAAAAATGAAATAAACGTTGAAACCATTGAAAGTGCTGGGATTGGTGATGTTAATGTAATAGGATATGAAAAATTAAAAACAATAAATTTGGAAAGCTTTTTTCCTTGTCGATTTCATACGTTTATTAGATATAATAGAGTTTATACAACTGCTGAAGCTTATATAAATCATATATTAGATATTTTTACTAATAAAAAAATTGTCAGATTAATTATAGCTAACAATATTCAGACTATAATAAACAAAGAATTCATAATTAGCAAATTTGAATATAGTGAAAGTTATGAGGACAACGGAGATATTCCATATTTAATAGAATTAAAAGAATATGTATACATGAACTCAACTACAACAGAAAGTGAAGAATACACACAAAATTTTACTCGTTGTGAAGATTACCATGACCAAAACGAGTCAATTTTTGAACAAAAATACACCGTGAAAAGTGGAGATTATTTAATAAAAATAGCACGTACCCACTATGGAGACGCTAATAAATGGACGGATATTTATAATTACAATAAGGAGACAATAGGAGCAAATCCCCATTTAATTTTTCCGGGTCAAATATTAATACTTCCATAATTAATTTATTGTTTTTAAATAATTTAAAACAATAAGAAACGTTAAAATAAATTATGGAATAAACAAAAGAGGTGAATAAAAATAAATTATGATTTAAAAATAATAAAAATTGATAAATTTGATAAATCCCAATATAATATTACAAAAATGGTAGGAAGTGTAAAACTATCAGGCTCTTATATGAGTTGCACACGTGGACTAGATTTTTACTTAATTAAGAATGATTATGATAAAAATACGCATATTACGAGCGTAAATTTAGGCGATCATATCCACGTTTACATTAACGGAAAGCTTGATTTTGTAGGTATTGTATGGGATAGGACTAAAGATAGCAACGCAAGTAAAATATTAATTTCCTGTAATGATTTAGGAATATATTTATTACGGAATAATTGCTCCTATAAATTTAATAATTTTTCCGCTTCCCAAATTACTAAAAAGGTTTGCGAAGATTTAGGAATTAAAGTAGGAACTTTGGCTACTAGTGATAGTCTTATTAGTCGTAATTTTATAAATCAAAGTGCATATAACATCATAATATCAAGCTATAACCTTTCCAATTCTGATAGTAATTTTATTATATATTTTGATAAATATGATTTATGTATTGCAAGAAAAGGAGCAATTGAAGCACCAAAACTTTCAGCAGGAATTAATTTATATACAAGTTCAGTAAGTGAAAGTCTGAATAATATGGTAAACAAAGTTGAAGTATTTAATGAAAATGATGAACTAATTAAAACGTACTCTAATGATTGGGAATACAAGCTTTATGGCTCGTTAATGCAAGTTCTTAAAGTAAATAGCGATGAAGATTATAGTAATGAAGCTCAAGGAATGCTTAAAAACGCTACGAATAAAATAACGGTGGAAAATGTAGGAAACATTGAATACAAAACAGGCAAAAAAGTACTAACAAAAGAAGAATATACAGGGCTTGACTATGTATTTTACATAGATGAAGATTACCATATTTTTGAAAATGGAACGTATAAAAATAAACTAGTGTTAAATTATGAAAATGTGTCAGACGACAGAGAGGCGGGAACAGAAATTGAATAACCTAAATAATCCATTTTTTGATTTATTGTCCATAATGCAAAAGCAAGGGGAAAAGAATAATCCAGTGCCTTTTTTTTTGGGTAAAGTCGTATGTAAAGACAAGATGACAATAAATGTAGCAGGTATAACTTTACAAAAAAATGAATATTTGATTAATGATTATGTAGATAAAACCAAGGAGGAAAACTTAAATAATGGAGATAGAGTGTTGATGTTACTAAGTGCAGATCAACAACAATTTATTTTGGTATGTAAGCTGGTATGAGTTTGTTCTTAGATTTTTCAGATACTATTGCTCCTGTTGAAAATGTATCAGAATTACCAATTTATAAAGAGGTAATGTGGGATTTTGAACGAAATGTACCAAAATTAATAAAAAAAGAATATCAATATGTATATAAAAATGAAGCAATTAAGGTTTGGTGTTACAAATCGTTATTAACTAGTAGATACAGATTTATTATATATACGTACAATTATGGTTGTGAGTTGGAATGTTTAATCGGTGAAGCCTACACAGAAATTAGAGCCAAAGCCGAATGTATAAGATACGTTGAAGAGTGTTTAAAAATTAATCCCTACATTTTAGATGTTGAAAATATAGTCCCAATTTTTAATCATGGAAAGCTCAATATTACAGCTGATTTAATTACAATTTATGGAAAAGATGAAATAAGTATTTGTATTTAAATAATTTAAATACAATTAAATACAAAAAAATAATACCTCATTAAATATTGGGACTATAAATCATGAGGTAATATTGAACACTAAAATTTTTTAAACGTATGGTGGTAAAAATATTAAAGTAGAGCTTAGTTAAGCTCATACATTATTATAACTTAATAATAATAACGACGGAAAGGGGTAATAAAAATAAATGTATAATGATATGTCATATGAAACAATAAAAAGCGAAATCCTTAAAAATATTGTGAATATAGATACAAGGGAAGGTTCATTTGTAAATGACATGGTAAGTCCTGTAAGCCTTGAAATTGAAGGGGTTTACCAAGCTCTTAACAAAATATTAAACCTTATGTTTTTGACTACGACCGTGCAAGAATATTTAGAAATGAGAGCGTTTGAATATGGGATAATCAGGAAAAACGGAACATATTCAACAGGAATGGCAAAATTTTATGGAGAAGTTGGAGCTATTATACCACGCCAAACTTTAATTAGCACCGAGGATAATATAATTTTTGAAACTGTTGAAGCTTGTACTATAGACAGTCAAGGAATGGTGGAAGTGGAAATAATTTCAACTGAAATAGGAGCAAAAAACAACGTTTTACAAGGTACACTTTGTAATTTACCCGTTTCAGTCAAAAGTGTTGTAAGCGTTGAAAACACTACGGTTACACGGGGTGGAAGTGACGTTGAAACCGATGAGGAATTAAGAGATAGGGTACTTTTCCAAATTCGTACGCCTGCCACATCTGGAAACAGTATGCATTATAAATTATGGGCGTTAGAGTGTGAAGGGGTAGGAGATTGTAAAGTTTTTCCATTATATTATGGTAATGGTACAGTTATGGTAATGCCAATATCAGCACAAAAAAGGGCGCTAGATAACACACTAAATGAAAACGTAAGAACATACATAGACAGTGTTAACCCAATAGGGGCAGAAATCTACGTTGAAGCTCCAACAGAAATATTTATAAATATCACAGCAGAATTAGTAGTAATTAGCCGTACCACCATCAATCAAATTCAAAAAGAATATGAGGAAAAATTAAATAATTACATCAAAGAAAGTGCTTTTAAATATGATACTGTTGACCTAAACCGTTGTATATCATTGCTTTACGACTGCGACGGCATTAATCAAGCTCATAATTTTAAAATTAATGGCTACTCATCAAATGTAATGATAAATCCTACGGAGATAGCAGTTTTGGGAAAAGTAGAGTTGGAAGTATATTCGTTATGAGTTTGATTAATTATTTACCTCTCTCTTACCGAGAGTGTGAAAATACCAAAGAGTTACAAAAGGCTTTTGAGCTACAAGTGGACGAAATGAATAAAAATGTAGCTGATTTACTGGAGCAAGTGTTTGTGGAGAACTGTAATTGGGGAATAGAGCTATGGGAAAAATACTTAGATATTCCTATCAATCCGTTGGAAACACTAGCAATGAGGAAAAATACAGTAATAGCAAAATTAAAAGGTCAAGGAGTATCGACCGTAGAACGTATAAAAACAGTAACTGAAAGTTATACACGTAGCCCTGTTACAGTAGTGGAACATTTCGATCAATATTGGTTCGAAGTTAGTATGTATTCCAGCTCTGATATTGATGATTTATTAATCTATATCAAATCAGCAATCGAGGAAATAAAGCCAGCCCATTTAAACTTTCAGTATGAATTAATTTACACTAAGCATAAAGATTTAAAGCCGTATAATCACCAGTCATTAAATCAGTACACCCATTGGTGGATAAGGAGAAACCCTATACATTTTATTGCTGATTATACCGTTGCATATGCTATTTTGCAAGCGTATAAACATAGCGAATTGTATCCATTTAAGCATAATTATATAAGTCAAAATATTTTGGAAAAGGAAGAGGAGTAGGAACATGAGATATACAAGTAAGCTAGGATTATTAAAACCAGATCAAAACGATTATTATAATATAGATAATCACAATGATAATTGCGATAAAATCGACGATGAATTTTTAAACAACGATAAAAATTTTGAAAATGTTGGAAAACTCATTGAAAATAATACAGCAGCAATTAACAATAATGCAAAAGCAATTGATGAAAATGCAAATGCAATATCAACTAATGCTAACAATATAATAAATTTAGGCAGTAGTCTAACTAGTCACACACACGCAGCAGCAACAACCGCACAGGCAGGTTTTTTGTCTGCTGCTGATAAACAAATTTTGAATAATATTAACAGCTCATATACAACTAATGTTAATCAAATTAATACAAATAAAGCTAATATCAGCGATCTACAAAATGACAAATTGGACAAGTCGGGGGGCAGCATGAGCGGAGGAATAAACTTCACCCATCAGCCGAGCTTATTTGACGACGAGCGTCCAGAATGGACACAAATGTTAACATTTTCAGGGGGAGCAAATGGCATAAGAGCGGGCGCACGTGATGGGGCGCATTTGGGAGATATTACCACGAGGGAGGGTGGAGCAAACATATTAATTACAAGCTGGTGGGGCGTTGGATTTGTTCCATCATGCGCTGGAACTGGGGGCGAACTCGAAATCGAAAGTTACAAAAATGTAACAATTGCAATGGATTTAAGGCGTGGTCAAATAAAATCTAGGGGCGATATTTATGTTAATGATGGAGCAAATAAAGTATTTAGTGAGGCAAAAACTGAGATATATTTTACACCCAACCCAGATTTTGAAATACAACAAAATTGTTATATTTGTAATAATTTGGTTTATCTCGATATGGTTGTAAGCTATATCGACGGACGAGTATTCCCATCATCGAGGACAGAAATTGGCAAGGGATTAACAAAGTTGGCTTTTGGAGGTGGAGGCATTTTGGGGGCGTATTATCACAATACATCAAACCCAACGGGAAATAGTATAGTGTATCCGCTCGGGGTGGGGCATTGGATAAGGAGTGGGGAATTTTTATACAGTAGCGATGGTAATATATTTGTTAACACAAATGATACAGATGTAAGAGCATTTAGGATTAGTATGGTGCTTCCGACTTATGGAATTTTAAATTGGTAAGGGTTTATAATATTAAAATGTTAAAAATAATTTTAAAAAGGAGATTGTAAAATGAAACAATTATTTTTGTATGATGATAATTATTACTTTTTGGAAACAATATTATTTGAAGAAAAATTGGTAAAAGTGGTAGAAAAAAATGAAGAAAATTTTGAAACAATTGAAATAATTGAGCCTCCAATTAATTCAACTGATGTTCCAATTTTGGGGTCTTTTTTTAAACCAAAGTTTAATTTTCAAGAAAAAAAATGGGAGGAAGGAGCAACCATTGAAGAAATTAATGAAATTAAAAATAATTTAGAAGCTAATTTTACCGAAAATTTTCCAACTGAAAATGAAATTTTGGAGGAAAAAATTAAAAATTTGAATGAACAAATTGAATTTTTGGAAAGTGCTTTATGTGATTTAGCTTATTTAGTTTTGTAAATAAATACATCAAAAAATTTTGAAAGGGGGTGCAACTTTCCCTGCAACTGTTTCGTCTCATCGTGAAATCTTTCATGTGAACTGGCCTTAAAAGAGAGAGTGACAACAAATAAAATAAAACACCAGCTGGAGCAAAAACAAGGAGAGGAGGGTGCAGTAGAGTTGCTTCCTCAGGTGTGTCATGCTACAGCTAGCGTTATTTTCAGATGTTGCCTACCCCAGCTTTAAGAGACTTCCATGTTTTGGTCTATGACATAAAAAGGGTCAGTAAATATCCCACCTATGATTTTACATGTCTTAAAAACGGCAGTTGATACTAAGTGGCTAAATGAGACTACAGAGATTGTCAAGGACATCAAACATCATCATGCCGAACACAGAAACTAACTTACCCGCCAGTGTGCCTTTATAGCTTCATTATGTTTATACTCACTCTTAAAAACTATCTAACTCAAACTTTCCAATGTGTTAAAGTCAAAGTTAA
>MDSP01000134.1_pt1 | contig 16370 bp, 11 predicted proteins | sample 1005811 | NCBI WGS metagenome assembly MDSP01 (sample SAMN05526596, study PRJNA338239) | gut metagenome | isolation source: stomach gut content | host: Naso elegans | place: Saudi Arabia: Red Sea | collected 2011-04
GCAACCAGTGGAGACTCCAGGAAGTTGCTGCTTCTACACAAAACAGCAGTAAAACTGCAAAATGTTGTTTCCACTTTGTTTCTTGTAAGAAATTCCACAAATGAGACATTGCTTGTTACTTAAGGAGCTTTACAAGTGCTGGAGGGCAGATTCTGCTCTATTACGGAGCCAGGCTAACTGTTTCCCCCTGTTTCCAGACTTTATGCTAAGCAAAGCTAATCATCTGCTAGCTGTAGCTTTCTTTTCACCATACAGACTTGAGAGTGGTTTCAATATTCTCATCAAGCCCTCAGCACAAAAATCAACAAGGTTATCTCCTAGAATGTCTTACTCTTTGTTGTGACGGGAGGAGAAAAAGGAAAAGAAAAAGGAAAGATGAGCATGTTTGAAGTTCGTGTTCGACAGCCTGTGGTGACGTGGCAGGAAACTGACTGTCTGACCCCTAAACTTGGATTGCTGCTGCTTTTTATCACTCCCCCAAATAACAGTCCATACATTTACGTTTTGGGTTATTACAATTTAATTACAGCAAGCTCATTGTTTTATATTCCACGTGTCTTCCTGCCTTTGTTGAAGCCTTGGGTTAAAAACAGTTTTTAAACTAACCGGCCATCTTGATGAGATTGGCACTAACAGACCGTGTTTTTGAAATGAAATAACAAAGGCTACTTATCTAATTGGTAAACAGAGCTGTTAAATGGTGGTTGGCTTAAATGCTTGCAGGACGCCGTAATTGCTGCCAGCCCCCACATACAGATGTTGGCACGCACACTCACACAGTCACACACTAACACAACGTTTTTTGACTTCCTCCTCTCCAATATAAACATGTTGATAACCTCCAGTTTGAACCCATCTTTAAAAATTCCATTGAAGAAGTCCTTCACCCCCACCACCCCGCACCTTCCTCCTCCTCCCTCCCTCGTCATTCTCACATGAGCTCATTATACCTTTAGCTGGATGATAGCCAGGCTGAGCACGATGACACTAAGGACTGTGCCAGAAACATTAAACATGACGTGCTGTACCACTCACGCTGTCAAACACTGGTGGAAATCATGATGGAGTGTTTTCTACTTCACACGCCATATCAGTCAGTCTTCAGGAGACTGCTGATGCTTAATGTGAAGAGCACCGCCGTAATTCACCTTTCAGTGACTTTTTAAACTTTCTTGACTCTTTATCCCTCAGGAAATATATGAACTGATGCACTTGGGGGAAGACAAAGAAGCAGAAGTGAGCAGCAAGAATACAAAACAAACTGCAATAAATAAACAAATGCACAAATTAGCATGCAAGCATACTTTGACAAAAAATGTAAAAGTATAAACAGCCAGAATAATTTAAAACTTCAAAGTAGGGCCCGTCTGATATATCGGTTGGTCGATATTATCAGCTGATACTGGGCCGTCACAGATATACGCTCTGTGCCGATATTAAAATGTTTTTTAAGGCTGGAAAAAATCCACATCTCCTGCAAATACTTCTATCTCATTTTTTACACGGCTATTTTCCAGCCAACCCCAGTTGTTGAACGAATTATAATATACAAAAGCCTTCACTTTTTCACCTGAGTTTACTAAGGCTTCTACTAAGTGACTACCTATAAATCCATCTGCACCCGTTACAAGTACCAATCTATTCACCCTTTCTTGTTATCTCATTCCTTCTGCAATCCCTGTAGCGATGGCATCTTCTGCGATTACAGATACAGTTAAGTCATCTGATGCTACCATTGCTACATCTTCTATAGCTGCAGCGTCTGCAACTACGTTATTGTCTAGTTTTGGGTCTGTTTCTAATGAATCTTCTTTTATTAGCACGTTTTCTAGTTTTGTTCCGCTACCAATTACTTCGCCAGCCATTAGCGCTTCTGGGTCGATGTCTACTTTTTCAAGAGATACTGCAAGTTCATCTATAGCAGCATTTTCAGCATCATCGTAAACGTAGGTTATAGCGTAATCGTTAGCATCTGAGGTATATTCTAAGCCAACAGCGTATTCCTCATCTATAGTTATTGCAAATTCATTGAATTCGTTTTCGTAATAACCTGGCTCGTCTATTTCGTCTTCTGCTTCGTCGTTATCATATTCTAAACTTTCGTAGTCTGGCATGTCTATAGTCATCGCGAATTCGTCGAATACTTCGTTAAAAGCTTTTACGTTATCGTCTTCGTTTTCTAACCCTTGTTCCATATCTTGCGCTTCGCCGTCTTGCTCGTCGTCTATAGTCATCGCAAATTCATCGAATACTTCATTAAAAGCTTTTACGTTATCGTCTTCGTTTTCTAGCCCTTGTTCCATATCTTGCGCTTCGTCATCTTGTGCGTCGTCTATAGTCATCGCAAATTCATCGAATACTTCATTAAAAGCTTTTACGTTATCGTCTTCGTTTTCTAGCCCTTGCTCCATATCTTGCGCCGCGTCGTCTTGTGCGTCGTCTAGAGCCATCGCAAATTCATCGTTAAAAGTTCTTAAAGTAGCGTCTTCTAAGTTTTCTAGTCTTTGTTCTATATCGTCTGACTCTTGTGTATTATTGTCAATTGTAATAGCATGTTCGCCAAAAACTTCTTTATACGCATCTAATACAGGGTCATGAGCAGTTTGGTTGATATCACGAATTTCTTCTAGCGCTTCTTCTACTGCGTTTTCTAAACTAGGTTCTAAATCATCGTCAACATCTATTTCTAAATCCGATGTAATTGCATATTCAGCGTAAGGGTCTTGGTTATCTACGTCATCACCAATTTCTATTTCGATTTCTTCATCGCCCATTTCGTCGTCTTGGTCTAATGCAACCGCAAATTCATGTTCTGCTAATTCGTTTAGCACATCATCAATATCATCGTCGATTTCATCATCTTCATAGTCATCATAATCGTCATCTAAAGCAATTGCTAATTCAGCTCTAGCTTCAACTTCAATTTCATGTTGTCTACTTCTGCGTTTAGCTTCTACGATTTCAATATCATCTTCATCAATTGCGTCGTCTAGCTCTTCATCTTGGTCTAATGCAATAGCAAATTCTTCGTCAGCTTCGTAATCAGTTTCTGATGTATAGTCATCGTCAAATATATCATCATCAAAATCTAATCCATCTACTGCGCCATATAAACCAATTGCTAGTTCATCATTTGCTAGCTTTTTTTCTAATTTCAATTCTTTTTCATCAGCTTGTACATCATCTTCTACGCTATCATATTCAAATGTAGCGTCTACTGCGTTAAAGTGTTTTTCATCATAATTTAATTCGTAATCAATTCCCATCGCAAGTTCATCCTTTACAATATCATCCATGCTTTCCTCATCTGCTGCCGCTGAGTCGTCTTCTACAGACAATTCATGGTCTGCCCAGCTAATTTTATTTTGCCCTTGTGGTAATTCGTCTGCCGCGTTTTCTAAGTTTGCCATCTCGGTAACTTCTTGCACAATAGGGTCATCGTCTGCTACAATCGCACGAGCTACAGCAGTGCCGGCAATAGCATCTCCAGCAACATCAACTATTAGCGAGTCGCCGCTTAGGGCTGCATCTGCTCCTAGTACTGCGCTTTCAGCTCTAACTTGATTTTGTAGTATTAAATTTTTAGCTGTGTTTCCAATATGCGGTTGCTCGCTTGTTGAATTGCTAGATGACATAGAAATCACATCATTTAAGGCGTCCACGCCAGTAGCCACTCCGTCGTTAGTAACTAGTTCATTATCTGCATCTAGTGGGCTAACGTCCATAGTAAATAAATCTTCAGATACGCTACCGCCTAAATCAATTGTGAATTCTTTGCCTTCCATTGCATTTTGGATAGCATGTTCAATCGAATTTTTTCCCATACAAAACTTTCCTCCTAAATTTTGGTTTAAAACCAAATTTATTTATATTTAATTAAAATTTATATTTTTATTAAATTGGGGCCGCTACAGCCCCAATCTGTCTATCTATAGAATACGTTATTTTCTAAATCATCTGGCACAGGTGTTTGAGCTGGTGTTGCTTCTTCTGTTACTGCGATTATTTCTTCAATTGAGTTTTGTGGATTTTTCATATTTTTATTCTCCTATTTTAAAAATTGCCGTGGTATGGGGTTTTAGACCCCTTAAGTCTCCGAGTTTTTTATATTAACTTAACGGCTACTTTTTGGTTTAAATTTTTCTTTTATTTTATCAATTTGTTCTTTAGTTTTTTCTTTAGCTTTATCTAAAGTAGTTGCATTTTCAATTTTGTTTTCAGCCTGGGCAATATTTAGTACTGTTTCACAGCCGGTTTCATCTAAAATTTCAGAAACCGGCACGGTACCAGCTTCGGTTACCACATCTGTAAATGCATCTCCTGGCCCTACGCCATCGCCTACTATTACGGATGAACCTATTACATCCATAATTACAGAATTGCCAGATGTTATAGTGTCTTCTAACGAGTACATGTCCGATTCTAGGCTAGTAAAATTTAAATCATTTTGTGTTCCATCTTCAACTGAAAATATACTTTTTGACATATCTACCCTCCTAAGCATCCGAAAGCTTCAGAGATATGGGGCCTTTTGAAGTGGAACTCCATATTAAGTTACCGGCTCCGTCTTATTCTCTGATGTTTCTTTTTCTAACTGAGTATTAATTACATCTATAACTTTATAAATAGATTCATCTAAAGCTTTATAAATATTTTCATGCCCCTGAGCAATTCCAGCTGAGTCTGCATATTCTTTTTTATCTAGCTGGCGTTTATACGTATCATCAGTCATAATGTCTATTGCCGAGTTTGAAAACATATATCCTACCATAGTATCTATTTTAGCTGAGCTAATTTTTTTGTTAAGTGCTTTCATTCTAGTACGTAGCTGATTTATCATTTTTGGACTACGACCAGGGTTAAAGTTAGCGTATTGATACGATAGCCTGCTACTAACATCTGCTGCATCTCTACATAAAGTACTTGTACGTTTTAGACGTTTTATACATTCTTCTAATTTCCATCTAAGGTCAATAGGTTCTTGTAGTAGCAGGTTATGCTCAATTTGCGGCTTAGTAATATGCTTATATTTTTCCACCACATCTTTAAAAGGCATTTGAATTGTGCCTGCAATTTTAGCTCCGCCTTCAGTTGCGTTAATAAACTCAACCGTTCTGTCGCAGCTTTGGATATAGTGTTCAATCCAGCGCAAATATACAAGCAAAGTATTGCTAGTTAAAACTTCGCCGCCGTTATAAGCCGGAATAGGCCTAATACCTTTTTTGTTTTCTAACCTTTGTGCTATTCTCTCCCTATTTTCATGGATATTACAAGTTTCAGAATAACTTTGGTTTCCTGAATATGATAAGTCTTGTCCAATAAATACTATTGGGTTACAGCCCATATAGTGCGCTGCGTCTAGGCATAGTGTAGCAACGGAGCCACCTATGTTTACTTTAGGCAAGTTAATCCCTGCCATTTCGCGCGCAATAGGGGTATGCTCTACAAAGTAAAGGTCTCCTCTGTACTCCTCAATAATTGTATTACCCGCATCTAGTAACGCTATTAACGGAACATCATTATGGCCCATAAACGTTTGGTTTATTACCTTTTTATAGTCAATTAGCCCCGCAAAGTCTGCGTCCTTACCAATGCTCCTTACTGATACAATTGTACGCCCAGCACAAAATATTAGTCCGTTCCAATCTTTTAAATATTCTAAATTCTTATCTAAAGAAGGGCCTGCAGACACTATTACAGCCGGTATATCTTTGTATCTGTCTTTATGGTATGCAAAATCTCGAGATTTATTTATATGCATTAGGTTAGCAACACAATTTTTTATATAATTTTGGTCCATTTTTTTTACGGTATTTATATCTATCTGTATTCCTCTTTTTATATCCGATATAAGACTTAACGCATCTTTTAAATATTCTGTGTAAAATTCATCGTAGTGCGGATGCATTACTACCGAAATATCTTTTATATTAAGAGGATTTATTAATCCGCGAATTTCATTACGCAGTACATTGAAGTTAGTTCCACTAAAAAACACTATATTTGGCGTTGCTGGCGTTATTGCTAACTGCGCGTCTAATAGCTGTTGTGATGGTTCTAGTACTATTATTTGGGTCTTTTTTCCTATTACATTTGTAATGTGCTGTGCTAGGTAACCCATTCCGTAACCAATAAATATAAACATTGTTTTTTTATTGCACTTCTCTAGGTTTATCAGTTTGGTTAAATTGTCTTTTGGTTTATATTTACTTATTACATATACAGATTGATTGTTTTTCTTTAGTTTAAGCGCGTAGTCACCTGGTACTTTACTTTCTTCTATTTCAAATGTGACTCCTTCAAATGCTACTGGTTCTTGCAACACAACAACCTCCTTTTACGTTTACAACTTACGGCGTTGCACAACTATAAATGTTGCGCAACAGCGTTAGTTGTGACATAGATTTTAGTCATGTATATTTGGGCCACTGTTACAAATATTGCTCCAAATTTTAACAAGGTCGAATATCTCAAATTCTATAACGTCTGCAATCGTTCCCACATCTTTGTTTTCCATTGCATCAAGCAACGAACCAAATGTTTCGTTAAGGCTTTCCATATGCATTTCTTCTGGGTATATTATTTCCATAACATCCACTACCCATTTAAGTCCTTCTATTGCATCTGGCATTGCAGAATCCGCTTGTTCAACGTGGCCTGTGCGATATTTATCTAATATATAAGCTAGACCGTTGTGCAGCTTAGGAAGATATTCGCGCAAGCTCTCTATTACTTCTTCCTCATTTACATCTTCTGACGGTGCTTCATCTGCTATCCCTTCTGATACTGCTCTGTCTGAAAATTCTTCTCTTATTAATCTAGCGTCTTCTACTGCGTGGTTTTCTTCTAATATAGCTTTTTCTTTTCTTAATTCAACTTCGTCTAGTCCAACATCTTCTAGTGCAGCTTGTTGTGGTTTAGCTTCTGCTCTTAACTCCGCTTCTAGTGTTCTTAGCTCAGTTTCTTCTCCTATTAATCCTAGTTCTTGATCTCTCATAATTTTACTCCTTTTATATTGGCTTGTTAAAATAATAAATAGACGCTTTGCCCCATTTCTATTAACTTAACATCTCGGTTAATTCTTCTTTTATAATATTAATAATGTTATCTATAGTAAGTTCTAAAGCTTTGTATAACTTTAAATTCCCATGCGCTATGCCTTTGGCGTTATCTAAGTCACTTCTACCCATCATATCTTTATGCTCCGAGTCAACAGAAATTGTGCGCGATAGATTAGCAAACATATATCCAACAATTGCCATTATATTACCGTTTTTTAGCTTAGCATCAAATTCGTCCAAGCTTGCTACTAATCGCTTAACTATTATAGGACTTTTGCCAGCATGGTAATTTTGGTATTGGCGGTATAAGTTCTCAGATACTTCAACTGCCCGAGCAGTCAATTTTTTCGCCTCTTGCAAGTTATTTAGACACACATTAAGAGCATCGTTAATATCAATAGGATAATTTAACTTTACATGTTCAATAGCTGGCTTTTCAATAGTAGAATACTTCTCTACAACCTCCTTAAGAGGCATTTGTATTGTACCAGCGATTTTAGCTCCGCCTTCAGTTGCATTTATATAAGTTGTATCGCTATTTTCACTAATATAATTTTCAATCCAACGAAGGAAGGCAATAAACATATCAGTTGATTTAACTTTACCCCCATTGTACGCAGGTATGAATTTCATATCATTATTATGCGCTGTATCCTCAAAAATATTACAACTCTTGGAATACATCTTATCATTATCATATGCTAAGTCTTGCCCAATGAATATAACTGGGTTACAGCCCATATAACGAGCCGCGTCCATACATAGCGTAGCAACCGAACCCCCCATTGTTACCGACGGCAGCGGTTTGCCAATAAGTTCCTGTGCAATAGGAGTATATTCCACAAAGTATCTAGCGTTTTGTGCGTCTGCTACTACTTGCTGACTTGCATTTATCATAGCTATTAGCGGTGTCGTTATATTTTCTCCAAATGTATCTCTTACTTTTTCGCTATAGTCTGCTACGCATGCAAAGTCTGCTGGCATTCCAATATTGTTTACGGTATTTAAAGTACGCCCTCCACTGAATATTAAGCCTTTAAAACCTTTTAAGTCATCTAAGTTTTTATCTAGAGATGGCCCTGCTGATACTACTACAGCAGGTATATTTTTATATTTATCTTTGTGAATAGTAAAGTCAAACGAGGAATTAATGTATTTGCTATTAACTACACTATTTTCTATAAACTTACTATCGATTACTTTTATAGTGTTTATGTCAACCTCTATACCTCGTTTAACTTCAGTAATAGCGTTTAATACCATTTTTAAATATTCGCCATAAAACACTTCATAGTGCGGATGCTTTACCATATAAAGGTCATTATAATTTGTGCTATTTATAGTAGATTTTATTGTTTGTGTTAAATCGTCTTGCTCAGTTAGGTAAGTAATACCTTTTATATCATTTACCGCTCTTTGCTCTTTTAATAGTTTAGCAGACGGCTCTATAACTAGTATGGTTGCCCCTTTACCTACTGTATCAATTATTTGCTGAGCTAAGTAGCCAAAACCGTAGCCAAATAGTATAAACACTGTACTACGATTTACGTTAGTAAAGTTTAATGTGTTGCTAAGTTGTTCTTTTGGTTTGTATTTACTAAGTACAAATAGAGATTTTTCTCCTAAGCTTAGTTTTAGTGAGTATTCATTTTTAGTTTTGCTTTCGGCAATTTCATAACTGACTTTATCAATTTCGTACATTTTTTCAACTCCGTCCGTTTTTAATTACTTTTAATCTTAATTAGTTTTCCCGATAATTTGTTTCCATGTATCACGAAACTCTGTGATAAAGTGTCTAGCTTCGGCCACTTTAGCAGGGTCTTTGTTTATGTTACCTTCCACTAATAGCTGTAGTATATATCTATACAGCACATCCATTTCTTCTGCAATAGGGTATTTTTTATCCAACGTTATTCTAAGTTCGTTAATTATATCTTGCGCCCTTACATTATAATTATGTGCCTTAGTTATATCTTTTTTTTCTAAGTTTTCCATAGATAGTGTACAAAACTTTATTGCTCCATTGTATAACATCAACGTCAGTTCTTGAGGAGAAGCTGTCATTACGTTATTTGACTTATATGCACCGTATCCAGATGATGCAGCTGTTTGTTGCTGTGGAGGCGCAGTTACTGGCTGCTGTCCTACTGTTGCGGGCGGAATTCTTGCTGGCTGAGTTGATGGGGTTAGCGGTCTGTTTGATGTGTATGCACCGTATCCTCCACCATTTGGTCTGTTATATCCGGCCTGCTGTCCATGATTTTGCTCTTGATTATACATTCTCATCTTCCCTTCCTATTACTATATTATAAAATTTTCACTCCAAATTATTCATTTTATTATAATGATTTATCTATTTTTCAGCTGAGACACGGCCCAGCCGAAAAATGTTAAAATAACCAGCTAGAGTCGCTAGTATAGTTGCTAAATAAAGTTGCGCTAACACTTAGCTTTTGAAGCGATAATTCCATTGCCAAAAACCTAGCTGTATATATAGCCTCCTGAGCTTCCAACCTAGATAGCGCTTTATCAACTTCGGTTTGTTGGTTGTTTATCGCGGTTTCTAAGTCTTTGTCATTAAATATGCTCATAGCGCTAGAGCCAGCTGTGCTCATAAACATTCCGTTTACATGCTCATACATGTCTTCTATGATGCCATTAAAGCCAGTGTCTGCACTACCCGTAAATAAGTCACTCACACCTTGTAAATTGTTTGTCAACGCGTTTCTTAAGATGTCCTCATCTATATATAGTTTACCATTTTCGCTATAATTAGAACTCGTTGTTATTCCAATTTCTGACAATGATATATTTTGTGCTCCGGAGTCATATCCTTGAAGCGCGGTTCTCATTCCTGTTAACAATCTTTGTAGCGTGCTATCACCGCTTAGTAGCGAACTATCGATTTTGTCGTTCCATAAGCTAATCTCGTAGTCGCTCATACCGGATTTTTCACTATCTAGCAAAGGCATGTAGGAGCTGTTGCTATCTGCTTTTAATAAAGTATTTAATTCGTCTATCAAATTATTATACGCATTTACAAAGCCCTCTATGCTGTTATATACCGAGTCTATATCTGCAGTTACATTTATGGTGGCTGTGCCTTCGTTTTTTGCTATAAATATTATATCTTGAAGATTAAATGTATTTGTATTAGATGTTACTGTCATTCCGTTATAGATTGCTATTGCTTCTTGATGTTCGTATATATATTCGCCGCTGCCATTAGCACTTATGCCAAATTTAGCTAATTCGTTTGTGTCGCCGTCAAATACTATGTCTCCTTCTGTAGATGAAAACTGGAATGCGCCTACTGTTGAATCAAATGTAGCATTTATACCTATTGAGTTTAGATTTTCTAAAAAGTCCGCTATTGTATCAGTGGGTGCTAGTGAAACATTTTCTCCATTGACTGTTATTGTTTTGTACGAAGAACCATCATCATTTAAAGTGATGCCAAGTTGGCTAAGCGTTGTGGAGGTGGTTATTTCGGCTGAGTTAACTCGCTCTAGCGCTGTTACAGGCACTTCATCGGTAAATGTGTAGCTATTATCATCGCCTTGGATTGTGTTATGCCTTGTGTCCATGCCTAAAGATTCTAAATCTCCACCTAATGTTACATCGCCGTTTAGTATAAAGTCTAATGTCATGGTAGTGTCATTAAAGCTTACGTTAACACCAGCTTCTCTTAAACTGGCTACTAACTCATCTACAGTCGTGCTATTTGAAATGGATATATCTTCGCCATTTACACTAAGACCGCTATTTATATCATATCCTAGTTCGTATAACGTTGTATCGCCAGTAACTACATTTGGATTTGCTACTTCTATAGTCTCAGATGTAGCTTGGCTAGTTAAGTTAATTGTATTTGTATCAAAACCAAGTTGTTGCAGTCCGTTATCTGTGCTTGTTATAACTGTATCTACGTTATCTGCTATAGTAAATTCAAACTGATTAGTATCATAATTAAAGCTAGCAGTTATACCGTCTTCATCATTAAATAAATCTAGAACATCCGAAATATTAGCTCCGTCTAATTGTAGCGTTTCGCTACCAACACTAATACTACCACTATTTATACCGAAGATTTCAAGATTAGTTTCTTCTGATAACTTTATGCTTTCAGTTTTTATACCATTATCTTCGGTTATACCAAGTATTGCAAATGTATCTTGGGTCCAAAGTGTAACGTCGATATTGTCGCCAAACTCAAAACTTAATGTTTCGGCGTTAAAGCTAACTGCTACTCCTGTAGTTTCAAACATATTAAGAACTGCCTGCACAGTAGTCTCTTCAGTAACTGTAACATGGTCACTAGACGTGGTAGTAATTGCTAATACATCATCAATTTCTAGGCCCAGGTCTGTTAACTTTATATCGTTAGCAAATGTATCTGTGCCAACTGATTCGCTACCCATTGCACTTAATGAGCTAGTAGTAATTGTATTATCAAATGTATATTGGCCATTTTCATCAGCGCTATACTTTGAGTCTATAAAGTCAGCAACTGAATTAGCGGTGCCACCGTTTGCAATTGTAAATCCAGAACCCAATATAAATTGGCCGCTGGTGTTGTCACTGCTGTATTCAAATGTAGCATCAACTCCTGCTGATTTAAACAATTTTAGCATATCGTCTATTGTAGTAGTTGTGTCATATTCTATAGTGTTTCCATTTACATTTAAGATACCAGCGGCAATGCCCAGTGTAGATAAAGTAGTGCCGCCATCAATTTGTGTTGTTTTAGTAAGTGCGCTAGTTTTAACTTGGTCGCTGTATTCCCAAACGCCATTATTATAAGTTGCTCCTTCGGTGCTTATGCCTAAGCTGTTTAGCACGTCTGTATCGGCCTCTATAGTTAATTGTGCTGTAGCAAAGTTTATGCTAAATGTGCTAGTACTCTCGCTCCAATTAGCTTCTACGCCACTAATGTTGTTTATTTCATCCACTAATCCAGCTACGCTCATATCAGCAGTTAGTGCTATTTGCGTATTATTAATTGTGATAGTTTGCTCATCTTCTATACCAATATCTCCTAATGTAGTTGCTGTAGTTACGTTATTAAGTATAGACTCTGTGCTTACAGTAGCCGGTGTCGCTGTTTGTATTATTTCTATCATGTCATTGTTAGAACCACCGCTTACTAGGTCTATTGTATTGGTATTTGTAACGGTGGTATTAGTTTGATTAAATGTAGACTCAAGGCGAAGGTCACGAATGTAGTTATCGTAAAAATCTAGCACAAGAGAATTGACTTCTTTGTATTTTTCTAGCTTAAGCTCTAGTAACATTTGCTGCTTAGTTTCATTGTCGTAGTTAGACTGATACCTGCTTACTATTGCATCAACAAGTGCTGTTGTATCAAGCCCCGATGCTAGGCCAGTAAAAGTAACGTTATTAGAGATATACATATTATCACCTCACTTAGGTGCTAGTTTCAAATAAACTCGCCGATATGTTTAATTTTTGAATCATTAGTTCCATTGCAAGGAATTTAGCGGTGTAAATTGATTCTTGCGCTTCCATTCTAGCTAGAGCTTTTTCTACTTGCTCTTCTTGGTATGATATAGCCGTTTCTAGGTCTTTATCATTAAATAAGAACATGGCGCTAGAGCCTTCGGAGCTAGACATCATATCATTTATTTTTTGGTATGCAGTTTCTGCAAGTCCAGTCATCCCTTTTTCTTCATTACCAGTGAATAGGTCCATTACGCCTTCTAGGTTGTTAGTAAGTGCGTCCATAAGTTTATCTTCATCAATGTATAATTTTCCGTTTTCCGTATAGTCAACGCTAGTAGTTATACCTATTTCCATCAGGCAAGATGGACTTTGGCCAGGATAGTAGTCCATAAATGCGTAGCGCATACCAGTAAGAAGCGATTGCAAAGTGGAGTCATTTCTAAGCAACGAGCTTTCCACTTTTTCGTTCCAAAGCTCTATCTCATAGTCACTCATATCTGCCATTTCTTCGCTAGTAAGAGGCAAGTAGTCTGAGTTATAATCAGCATTAACTAATGTGTTAAGCTCTTCTATTAGCGAGTTATACGCATCCACAAAATCGCTGATGCTTTCATATATTGCATCTAGGTCAGCTGTAACGCTTACAAATGCCTCGCCTACAGATTTAGCGGCAAATGTGATGCCTTCTAGCTCAAATGTGTTTGTGTCTGAGTAAACTGTCATACCATTGTATTTTGCTATAGCTTGTTGATTTTCAAATATATAGCTACCATCATCATTAGGTTCTATACCAAGATTATGTAGCTGGTCTACGTTATCGCCAGTAAATTCTATATTGCCACTGCTGTTAGTAAATTGGAATGCGCCAACTTTGCTATCAAAAGCAGCAGTTATACCAAGTTCCGTAAATTGGTCTAGTAAGTCTTGAATGGTGGAGTCTGGAGCAAAGCTAACTTCAGTGCCGTTAACTGTGATAGTCACTGCATCGCCATTTCCATCCCATTTAAAGCCAAGCTCTTCTAGCGTTGTTGATGTGGTGTATTCAGCAGCACTAACGCGCTCAAGTTCTACAACGGGAACTTCGTCTGTAAATGTGTAAGTGTTAGTATCAGTCTGTACTGCATTTGGGTCGGATAAGTCTACGCCAAGTGACGCTAGGTCACCAGAAAGTGCAAGGCCGCCGCTAAGGTCAAAGTCTAGCTCCTGAGTATCCTTGTTAAACTTAACGTTAACGCCAGCATCGTTAAGAGCTTCAACTAGTTCATTCACTGTCATTGAACTTGAAATGTCGATGCTATCGCCATTAACACTAAGGCCCATAGATGTATCATAGCCTAGCTCAAATAGCGTGGTATTTCCATCTACATCGGTTGGGTCAGCTACTGTAAGAGTGGATGATGAAACAGTCGGCTGAAGATTAATAGCAGTAGCGTCTATTCCTAATGATTGTAAATCGCCACTTATGCTAGCACTAGTCCCTTCTGCAATATCGAATTCAAATGTATTGGTCTCATTATTAAATATTGCTTTAATGCCAGCCACTTCATAAAAATGCTCAATAACATCGTTTATAGATGCGCCTGCAAGGTCTAGATCTATACCGTCTATAGTTATAGTACCTGAGTCTATGCCAAATACAGAGAGTGCAGTGTTATTACCAATCTCTATGCTGCTAGATTCAATACCATTTCCTTGAGTAATACCAAGCTGTTCCCAGATGACAGAATTCCCTGAAAGCTGTATGTCTGTATCCCCAATTTCAAACGACATAGTTTCACTATTAAACGAGACAGCATCACCAGTAGTTTCAAGTAAGTTTAATACGGATTGTATCGTGGAATCTTCGTCTATCACCAAATATGATCCATTGCTTAACGCAATATAGCCGTTTGATATGCCTAAATCTGATAATTTAATATTATTAACTTCTGTAGTACTATCGCTATCGCTAGTTGAGGTGCCTCCTACAATAAGAGCGTCTGCTGTTATCGTAGTATCAAATGTATAGTTGTCGTTCCCATCATCTACTAAGACTGTAGTATCAATAAACGGTGCACAATCGCCGCCTATTGTAAAGCCATCAGACACATCAAATTCAAAGTAACCTGATGTATTATCATCGCTATAAATAAATTCTACATCTACACCAATGTCAGCAAATTTCTGTATTATATCATCTATAGTCATAGAGCCATCGTATCTTATCTCCTCACCATTAATGTTAACCGTACCAGCACTAATGCCGAGTGTGCCAAGCGCTGTATCGCCAGTGATTGTAGTAGTTTTAGTAAGCGCGTTAGTAGCCACTTGGTCTGTGTATATATAAATATCATCGCCGTTTGCATCGGTGCCTTGCGTGCTTGTGCCTGTTGTGCTAATACCAAGTGCAGCTAAGTCACCGCTAAGGCCGATTTGGCCACTAAAGTCTAGTGAAAACTGTTGTGTAAAGTCGTTGTAGCTTGCGTCTATTCCTAGCTCGCTAAATTTATCCACTACGTCAGATATGGACATATCAGCAGTTAAGTCAATAGTAGTTTCCGTGCCAACTCCACTTGAGTCATAAGTAGTAACAGTTATGCTAGTGTCTTCTTCTATCCCTATCTGGTCTAGAGCTGTAGCGCTTGTTACGTTATTTGTAATGCTAGATGTGGAAACAGCTGCTGATTGTGCTGTTTGCAAAATCTCGATATAGTCATTGTCATTACCGCCACCGATAATGCTAACGACGCTATCATCAGAAACGGTAGTATTGGATTGCATAAAGGTGGACTGCATACGAAGGTCGCGAAGTTGGTTGTCATAGAAGTCGAGGACAAGAGCGTTTACTTCTTTGTATTTATCTAGCTTAAGCTCTAGAAGAAGTTGCTCCTTGTATTCTGTGTCATATTTAGATTGGTAGTTGGTTAGCATGGCTTCGATAAGAGCGGATGTATCTAGGCCGGAAGCTAAACCAGTAAAAGTTACTGAACTCATATAAATCATACTCCTTTTTTAGACTTTAATATAAATTTCTCATATATTATATCGTCAGCTTTTTTTGTATGATTAATATTTTTATATTGCATTACAAAAAGTCCACGATTAGAACGGTTAATCGTGGACTTGGGGCTTCTATCCTCGCTGTCAAAATAGTTAAGACAAAAGCTACGCATTAACAGTGTAACCATTGCATTTCTATTTTATACATTAAATGGAAAATTTTTTTTATTTTTTTCTACATGGCGTTTATGCAGTTGTTTAATGTTGCTATATCGTCTATTACGGTAAGCGGACAAAATACAAATAACCGCTGAGAATTTATACTTATATAATGATGCGAGTCGTTGGATGACTCAAATGATAAGGAGTGGATAAGAGATGTGGCTATTACTATGTTAATATACAGCCGTGTCTCGTAGTCGCGCATGTTAACGTATAAGTAGTCGGTAGTAAGCAAAAAGGTGTCCCAGTCACAGTTGTTATATAGCAAGATGGGGAATTCATCTTTAGATAGCGCTGGCAGGCTTGGGATTGTGCTGATTAGTTGTTTAGACGGAGGAAAACTGATTGTGGCGTGGTGCTGTGAATGTAAGTATGTGTGGTGTTCATTAGTTACAGCTGTTCGCTTATGGTGAATTTTGCTGATAAATTTACTTACAAAGTATGCGTATTCTTGGTCTATAGATAGTTTGTTCTGCTGAACTTTTTCAAGCCCTTCCGCATCGGCCATATATAAACACTTCATTAGCTCCGCAAGACAGATGCAGTAATTATGAATTTGAGTTCTTTTTGTATCCTGAAATACAGTAATTTCTATAGCAATTTTTGTGCGGTTTGTGTAAATCTCGTATAGGTCTACTTTAAGTT
>MDSP01000136.1_pt1 | contig 16202 bp, 19 predicted proteins | sample 1005811 | NCBI WGS metagenome assembly MDSP01 (sample SAMN05526596, study PRJNA338239) | gut metagenome | isolation source: stomach gut content | host: Naso elegans | place: Saudi Arabia: Red Sea | collected 2011-04
CTCTTGAGGGCTTCCTGTTCCCCGACACCTATTCTTTCTCAGAAAACAGCTCCGCAAGAACTGTTGTGCGCGCTATGACGGACCACTTCAACAAAATCATAAACAAAGACATCAGGGCAAAGATTTCGTCAGAGGGCAAGAACCTGCGCGACATAGTCAATCTGGCGTCCATTATTCAAAAAGAATCCTCCGACACCGCCGAGATGCCTAAGGTTTCAGGAGTCTACAACAACAGGCTCGACATCAATATGATACTGCAGGCAGACCCCACTCTGATTTACGCGCTGATACTGGACGGCGAATACGACGGCAATATCAGGACGCGCCACCTCAGACCGCCTTGGCCTTCCGAATACAACACCTACTGTGTAACCACGCTGCCGGCAGGGCCTATCGCCAATCCGGGCAAAGCCGCCATATTGGCTGCCATAGAACCGGCTGAACACGATTATTTGTTTTTTGTGGCAAGCAGAAACGGCGGGCATAATTACTCCCGCACCCTCCGCGAACACAACAGAGCCGTCGACGATTGGGTAAAATACCGGCGCGGAAACTAACTAGTTTAAGTAGCCACTGCCACATATATGCGGACAGGTCTATGCAGACAGCGCTTAATCAAACCGCACTCAATTAGTCGAGTATATGAGGCTGTCGCGGACAGTAGTCACTGTACACCTATGTCCGTGCGGACGGCATTCAATCAGAGTGTGCAAGGATTGGCTTAAAAGTGGTGAAGATACGCCGTCTGCATAGACCTGCATAGACTTGTCAGTGAAACTGTTGAAATATAAATATTTAGCAGGGAGGAAAATATGAAAAGAAGAGAATTGGTAGAGCTTTTGGATTCGTGGTTAGAGCCGGGAAAGCTGAAAGACCACACCTATAACGGATTGCAGTTTGAAGGCTGCGACGAGGTGGCTCATACAGCCTGCGCCGTCGATGTTTCTTATGATGTGCTGAATAAGGCTGCCGAGATAGGCGCTGATTTTTTAATTACTCATCACGGGCTTATTTGGGGCGGATTGTCGAAGATAACAGGCTTTGACAAGGACAGGATAGATATACTCTGCAAAAACAATATCAATTTATATTGTTCGCATCTGCCTTTGGATTTGCATCCCGAGTACGGCAACAACGCCATCCTCATAGAGGAGCTAGGCGGGGTAAGCACGGGGGAGATTTTTTTTGATGTGGGTTACTATGCGGACATAAGCACTACCTATACGGAGCTGAAAAACACCCTGAAAGAAAAGGTGTCCGATAAAATCGTCGAGATGAATTTCGGCGGTGAGGACATTGATAAAATCGCTGTATGCACGGGCGGGGCGGCATTGGATTTGCGGGCATTGTTTGAAGCTGCCGACAAAGGCGTAAACACCATAGTAAGCGGCGAAACAAACAGCCTCTATTACCATTACGCCAAAGAATTAAAAATGAACATACTCTGCGCGGGGCATTACGCCACCGAAGTTTTCGGAGTCAACAAAATAAATAAGGAAATCAAAAAACTGCACCCTCAAATAAAGACGAGTTTTATTGATTTCCCTACCGGTTTTTAGAAGTTGTTACTTGTCCATAGAACGAAGATGTCTCCCTACCTTGAAGTAGGGGGATTTTTTTGCGGGTACGTTCACATGTTCGTTGGTTTTTGGATTGCGCGCAACTCTGGCTTGTCTTTGACGTACGCCGAAAGTGCCGAACCCTCTAAGCTCTATTCTTTCGTTGTCGTCTAATTTTTCGATTTCTTTTCTCAGACTCTCGATAAACGTAGATACAACCGCAGCTATCTGGTGTTTGGAAAGTTGCAAAGCCGTGATGTCGTCTGAAGCTGATACTATGTCGACCAAGTCTGACTTTGTTAATTTACTCTTACCCATATTTTGCTCCTGCATATTATTGTAACTTCATAGATTATACTGCATGGCTGTTAAATAATACATAAATACTAAATAGGATAATAAATAATATTACAGGTTAAATAGGGATTTTATTTTAATTGTATGATTTTTTGAACAATAATTCCATTGAGGACTTGATACGGGATGATGTATTGCGTGTCAATACTCCCTTTGCCCAAGCCTTATCGATTTGTTTTTTGAACTCATTGAGTTTTGCCTGCGCGTCTGCTGTCTCAAGCGACTTTTCTGCAAACACGTTTATGGTGTTGCGTCTGAGGTGTCTGATGAATGTTCTGATAGCTTTATTGCGCATTTGACGCTTTTCGCTCTGTTTGACTCTTTTTTTAGCTGATTTTATGTTTGGCACTAAAAACCTCCCTTTCTTTTTTTGTCATATAAAATTATACTATAAAAAACAGTGCTTTGTCAATAGTTACGCGATTTTTAATTTTGTTTATTTCATTGTATATATCACATTACAAGATTTTATAAGACCATAAATGAATTTAAAGCCTCAAATATCCTGCCGGCTCTTTACAAATGCAGGCAATTCAATGTATAATATAAAATAAAATAAATTTAAGGACTTTCATGTGCATAAAAACTGGGACGTCATCGTAGTAGGCGGAGGCCATGCAGGCGTAGAAGCCGCTTACGCGTCAGCCAAATCAGGAGCAAAAACCCTGCTCCTCACTTCAAACATAGACCTCATAGGGCATATGCCCTGCAACCCTTCCATAGGCGGTATAGGCAAAGGTCAGCTGGTCAAAGAAATAGACGCTATGGGCGGTCTCATGGGTATCACAGCCGACCAGACATCTATGCAGTTTAGAAGGCTCAACACCAAAAAAGGCCCTGCCGTCAGGTCTTCACGCTCTCAAGCCGACAAAACCGCTTACCGCACGCTCATACAAAAACAGCTTTTCGAACAGGAAAATCTCACCATACTCCAAGACCACATCGAAGACATCATCGTCGAAAACGGCAGAGCCTTAGGGATAAAGGGATTTCTCGGGATGGAATACAGAGCCTCCGCAATAGTCATCACGCCGGGTACGTTCCTCAACGGTCTCGTAAGAATAGGCGAACTCGTAATCCCCGCCGGCAGAATGGGCGAAACCGCCGCCGTCAAGCTCTCCGAACGCATAAAAGAGCTGGGCTTCAGGACGCCGAGATTCAAGACAGGCACTCCTCCGCGCATAGACTCCAAGTCCATAGACTACTCCAAGACAGAAGTCATGGGCGGCGACGAGAAACCGCGACCTTTTTCGTTCAGGACGGATTTCGACTCCTTCGCGCCTGCCCAGCATGATTGTTATCTCACTTTCACAACAGACAAAAGCCATCAAATCATCAAGGACAACATTCACAAAGCGCCTATGTATTCAGGCGGGGTCGATGCTACAGGCGTACGCTACTGCCCCTCCATCGAAGACAAGGTGATGAAGTTCCCTAATCACGCCAGACACCATGTATTCCTTGAGCCTGAGAGTCTGTCCAGCGGTGAAATCTACCCTAACGGATTGTCTAACGCCTTCCCTATCGACGTACAGCTGGAACTCCTGCACAGCATTCCCGGCTTGGAAAACGCCGTGATGACCAGACCCGCTTATGCCATAGAGCATGATTACATAGACCCCACAGAGCTTATGCCCACTCTGGAAACAAAACGCGTGGAGGCTTTGTTTTTGGCGGGGCAGATTAACGGCACTACAGGCTATGAAGAGGCGGCCGCTCTCGGTATGATAGCCGGAATCAACGCTTCGCTCAAAGCCCGCAATCTGGACGCTCTCGTCTTAAACAGAAACGAAAGCTACATAGGCGTTATGATAGACGATTTGACCGCTCTCGGCACTGTAGAGCCTTACAGAATGTTTACTTCCCGCGTAGAGTACAGGCTGACAATCAGAGAGGACAACGCCGACCAGAGGCTGTCTCCTAAGGCTTATGAATTGGGCTTGGTGGATGAAGAATTTTATCAGTCCGTCCTGCGCAAGTACAGCCGCACGGCGGACGGTATTGAATTTATGAAAAACACGGGAATCACGCCTGCCGATGAGTTTCATCCCATGTGCGTCAATCTAGGCACACCCGTACCTCTCAAGAAAATTTCTTTGGAGGAATTTCTCCGCCGTCCTGAAATCGATATTGTTTTGCTTTTGGAAGAGCTGAAAAAAATCGGCATAAACCCTCCCCCTCTAAGCACTCTCGAAGCCGAGCAGGTCTCCATAGCCGTCAAGTATCAGGGCTACATAAATGACGAGCTGAAAAGGATTTCCGAGACAAAGAACGCCGAAAACAGCACTCTGCCCCTTGATTTCCCTTATGACAGGGTGTCCGGTCTCCGCCTAGAAGAAATCGAAAAGCTCTCCGCCCTCAAACCGCACAGCATAGGGCAAATCTCCAGAATACCCGGCATCAGACCCGTAGCCGTGCATTTGATTTCGACTGTGCTTAGGTTTAACAAGGGTATGAACGAGTATACTACGGAAGCTCCCGTTTGGGGGCATAGCTCTTCGCAGTATTTAGATAATATTAAAAACTCCTAGAAGTCCTGCAGGCAACTGTATATATTGCAGTTATTTAGCATGTACAATCACACCCCACACAAAATCACCTACCTCCAAGTGAGGACAAGGATGTCCGAGCAGCCAGAAATTTACAGGAACACAGTGACTAGAAAATTTCGTGCAGACAGGGATGTGCTACGCTACCCTTGTACTAGCGTAGAGGGGTGCTTCGCTTCGTTACGCTAGGGGGCGAGGTAGTTTACATACCTTTAGGTACGCAACCGCCCCCTTGAGAAAGATTATATTCATATAACTCTCAACTACCCCACATCATTTTGTTAAAAATCCGATTCTCTCAGACTCTATTTGCAGAAATCTCAACTATTTCCCGCCGATTTCTCGGCAAGCGAAAGCTCTAGTTTTTTATCTGTAGGGGTGTTATGGAACACCCCTACCACCCCACCATTCAAGGGGTGCAAGCTACCCCTTGAAAATCCCCAGCCGAGACGAACATCCTGTTCGTATTCGGCTTGCTCGGACATCCTTGTCCTCGCAGTGGATGAAGTCAGTTTTTAGGCAATAGCCTAAAATTACCCTCTTCATTCACTCGCTGTACGGGAATACAGATTTTCAAATTATAAATTTGAAAACTGCATAAGAAAACACAGCTTGCGCCCCTATGGGGGTGTCGCTCTCTTCGTTCACTCGCTGTACGGAATACAGATTTTCAAATTTATAATTTGAAAACTGCATAAGAAAAATCTAGTCACTATGTTCCTGATTTTTCTAAACTCAACGCCTCTCTTAACGTCTTTTATCCCCCAGCCTCATCAACTGACAAATATGCTTAGAAAATCGAAACTGCACAAAGCAATCTTTTTTCAACATATATATTATAACACGAAATCCCCAAAAAAGGGGCTGAAACGTAGCGAAAAATCAAACTTTTTTTCACCAATCCCACCCCACCTAACTAACCACCACGCAACAACTTAAAAAATCCCACCAAAAATATTCTGCAAAAACGTAGCGAAGCTAGAAATTTACAGGAATGCAATAACTGGTAAATTTCACATACATACAAAACGCAGTTTTGTATGTATGCTCCCAACGACGGAGCAACACCCTAGCCGGCACTCTTTAGAGGAACGAAGTGAGCGGTGTCTTGCACTGTATCCCCATACCCCCTGCTAGGGGATTACAGGATTACGCTTTAAGTTTAAAGTATTCACGGCTGTATACCGACAATATATATAATATACTGTTAAAATAGAGGTATAAATGAAAACGGAACTTACTTTTCACGCCAGACTGCAAAACAGGATTTTGTGGGCGGCAAACATAATTACTATGGTGTTATTTGTTGCGCTGGTAGTAGCCGCAATTATTTTGAAAAACACAGCTTTTATCGTGCTGGGAGTTTTCGGGTCGGTGATATTCGCTTCGTCTATATTGTTTCAGGCATTTAGATTTTATACAATCTCATCTTACATATCTGTGTATTCGATTATGTTTTTGGGCTTTATGAATGTTATGACCAGACCCACGATAGACGCCGATTATCTGTATATGCTTATCAGCTACTCGGCTATCGCTATGGTGCTGTCGGGACTGCTGGCAAGACAGCGTTCGTTCCCGCTGGTGGTGTGGTTTATTGAGATGGTGCTGTTGTCGTATTATTTCTTCGGCGAGCAAGTGCCTGCTATCGGCGCTGACCACGTTATGCATATCATCGACTCTTACGCTGTGATGATTATACTAGGCACTTTCAGCTATCAGATTTTTCTTTTGTCCGGACAAATGATGAACAAATACGTCGAAGAAGTGCAGACCACTATGGAGCTGGATAAGCAGATTCAGGATATAATCGATATTTACAAAAACAATCAAAATGTCGGCAACTCTATGGAGCATGTAAATATCAACAACGACAGCATAGCGTCGCAGATGCATGAGCTGTTCCAGAAGTTTATGGAGGACACAAACGAGCTGACGCAGATGCTCAAAGACACCACCATAAGAAACGACAATGTGAGCAATTCAAACAACAACATTATGAAGGTCTTTTCAAACCACAAAGAGCATATAATGGACTACAAAGTCAAAATCGACCGCATAGCCGAGACTTCGCAGGATATTGATTTTATCGTGCAGGACAGGAAGGTGCAGATGGGCGAGTTGATTGAACTGTCCGAGAAGGGCGGTCAGCATATGCAGGAGTCCATAATCGCCGTCGAAAAGGTCGCCGAGAACTCCAAAAATATGGTGGATATGATTTCGCTCATTATGGAGGTCGCCGAGAAGACCAATATCCTCGCGCTCAACGCAGCCGTCGAGGCATCGAGAGCCGGCAAGTACGGCGGAGGATTCGCCATTGTCGCCAAAGAAATCAAGTCGCTGTCCACAGAGACCACGCAGAACGCCGACACCATAAACCGCTCCCTGCAGAGCAATATCGCCACAATCAGCGAAGCCGTGACCATCATCAAAACCGTAGGGCAGTCTTTTGTGGCGCTGAACAGCAATATACACGAGTTTTCGACGGCTATAGACCAGATAGTCATCAAAATGGGCAACCTCAACCAGCAAAACTCCCAAATGTCCATTGAAACCAAAAACACGCTCTCGCTCATAGCTGAAGTGCAGAACGTAATCGAGAAAACGCTGCAGACCATAGAGCAGGGGCAGAATAAAATTGTGTCCATTCAAGGGCTGACCCTCAAGCTCGAGAAAGACGTCGCTGTAATGCAGCAAACCACAAACAATATGTGTAATTCGGGCAGAAAGGTGCAGGAAAAATACAAAGAATATTGTTATTCGATTAAGAAAGTGGATGACATTATAGAAACCATCGAGATACAAGCAAAATAGCGGGTATTGTCCGATTATTTGAAAATAGTATTCGATGAGTACGCTTGGTATATTTTGGGATATGCGGGTGCTGTACGATTTTTGAAAAGGATATTCGATGAGCAACGCGCGGGGTATTTTGGAATATGCGGGTGTTGTCCGATTTTTGAAAAAAGTATTCGATGAGTACGCGCGGGGTATTTTGGAATATGCGGGTGTTGTCCGATTATTTGAAAAGGATTAAGAAAGTTATTATAAAAACCGCAGAAATACAAATATCAGGGATTAGTTTATTTGATATTTGTGTTTCGCAGGCTGTCGATTTATCTGCAGTCTGCCGTCTCGCAGTTGTATAACTGCATTATAGGCGTGGAATAGAGGCTGTGTTCGTGGAATAGATACAGCCTCTAGGGGTAAAGAAAAAGAAGGTTGCAGCAACCTTCTTTTTTGATTTTTTCGATTTTTTGATTTTTCGATTTAATTGAATTATTTTAATTGTGTTTTGTGATTCAGCGTGTGTTTTCTGATTGCGTATTTGTTGATTGGTTCGTAAGGCTCGGCTTTGAATCCGCGTATCAGCTTGAACACCATATAGAAAGCCCCCAAATCCACCAGAATCCATGCGGCTGTGCTGCTCATCAGGAAGACTACAGCGAAGTTTACGGATAGAATCAAACACGAGACGATGGGATGCCTGCGCGACTTTAGAAGGTCTCTCAAGCACAGCATCGTAATATACACGAACGACGCAATCGCCAGCCCTCTAAATACATACAAACTCGGTATCAACGCCATCGAAATCAATATAACTCCTATATTGTTTGACGACTCCATCACTCTGAACACAGGTTCGACCAATCCTAAAAACATCTCCCTTCCCTCCTAATTTTTGCTTATATAAAATTATTAAATTATCCGGTATAAGTCAATAATATTTCGGAATATTTTTCAAAAAATAAAGCCCCTTGAGGGGCTTTATTTTGGTCGATTGTTTTGTGTGTTTTAGAATGTTACATGCTGTAGTTTGTGGGAATCCGTAGGGTCGAACTTGAAGTTTTTGACGTGGTTGTTTGCGCCTACGTTTGAAGATTTGTAGAATAGAGGGTAGAACGGCAGCTCCTCGTCGAAGATAACTTGTATCTGTCTGTAGAGGTCGTCGCGTTTTGCAGGGTCTATCTCTACGCGCGCCTGCTCCAGCAACGCGTCAACGCGCGGGTTGGAGTAGAAGGAGCGGTTGCCCGGCCCGCCTTGAGCGTCCGAGTGGATGAGGTTGTAGATACCGTAGTCGGCGTCGCCTGTGACTGTAGTCCAGCCGAGAATGAAAGCGTCATGCTCGCCTTTGCCTGTGCCGTCGAGGAATCTGCCCCATTCGTAGACTTCGATAGCTACGTCGAGTCCGATTTCTTTGAGGTTTGCTTGGATGACTTCGGCCATTTTTTGTCTGGTGTCGTTGACCCAGAGGCTGACTTTAGTGCCGTTGGTGACGCCTGCTTCCTGCATGAGCTGTCTGGCTTTGGCGATGTCTCTTTGGCGGGGCTGTATGCCGTCGTAATGCCCTACTACGGTCTTGTAGATGAGGGAATCTGCAGGCTCGCCAGCTCCGAACAACACGGAACTGAAGATACCAGTAACAAGATAAGAGCAGTATTTAAGGCTCGTATGAAAGAGGGTAAACGATGTAGTGGTGCTATCCCTTATGGTTTTTATCGCAAGCCCGATGATAAGAATACTCTTTATGTCGATGAAGAAGCTGCAAAGGTAGTTAGACAGATATTTCAAATGATAATTGACGGATATGGAGTAAATCAGATTGCAGATACTTTGACTGAACAAAAAGTGCTTATTCCATCGGCTTTTGCTCAAAAATATCACCCTGAAGATGACCGAAGTAAAGGCTTTAAAGACCCTTACAGATGGTCACCTACTGCTGTTAGTTATGTTCTCGCCAAACGAGAATATATGGGGCATACAGTGCTTGGAAAGACGATTTGCGAAACTTTAAGACTAAGAAACGCAGAAAAGCAACAGAGGACGAATTGATTATATTCAAGAATACCCACCCAGCTATCGTGTCAGAAGAAATGTGGCATAATGCCCATAGATTAAAACGTAAAGTTAGAAGAACTCTTGCGAATGGATCATATTCACATATGCTATCGGGTGTGATGTATTGTGCTGATTGTGGTTCTAGAATGAGTTATCGAAGTCCCGAGTCTCAACATAGAAAAGACGGTAAAATCTATGATAGTGACAGTGCATTTGTTTGTAGTATGTATCGCAATCTTCACCAACGATGTACAACACATTATATACAAACCAAAGTTCTAGAAACTCTTATTTTAACTGCTATCTCAAATGTAAGCGACTTTGCATTGCATAACAAAAAGGAATTTATAGAACGAGTGAAATTCTTGTCAGATACGCACCAAGAAGATTTAATGAAACATAACCAAAAAGAATTATCCAATGCAAAAACAAGGCTTGAAGAACTGGATTTACTTGTGAAAAAACTTTATGAGGGACATGCTATCGGCAAAATACCCGATAATCATTTTGAAAGACTACTTGCTGAATATGACGAAGAATACCAAGCATTAACAAATAAAATTGCAGAGATTGAAAGTTCTGTAAATGACTTTGTATCTGTCCAAGTTAAAACCAATAAATTTATTGCCTTAGTAAATAAATACAAGAAGATAGAGGAACTTACACCTACTATTTTGAATGAATTTATAGAGAAAGTTGATGTACACAATCCAACGGGTGGTCGCACAAGATTACGAGAACAACAAGTTGATATTTAGTTCAATTTCACTGGAAAATTTGAAATTCCAACGAGAGAACCCACAGAGGAAGAACAAATGGAACAAGCCAAAGAAAGAGAACGAATTATCAAAGATATAGAAACCAATCGTAGAGAAGCAAAGGTACAAAAAGAACGTAAAAAGGCATTAAAATTGGAGCAAGAAAAAAATTTAGAAAGCGAGTACACTTATGCATAATGAAATGTTAAAAGCACTCCTGCTAGGTACTATCCTACCTTACGAGGGGCGAAGTCATCGGCTACCAGAGATAATTGAACTGAATGAGCAAATAGCCAAAGAACGAGAACATTTTGAAGAAACAATGTCACGTTCTGAATGTAGCAGATTTGATAAATACAACTCTTTAATCAATGCAAGGAACGGATTAGAGTGTGACGAAGAATACTTAGATATTCTTGTTATTGGTATCTCCATAGGTATGGAACTTACGGAGCATAAACACTTCCTATTAGGGTGAGGAAAGGAAAATATCATGGCACAAGCAAGCATATTTAAAGCACTATACAATGGCGAGGTTGCCCCTTGGGAAAAGAGCCAACTTCCAAAATCAGAGGAATACAACGCAACTGTAAAATCAATGCTAGAACTACAAGATAGAGTTAACAAATTCTTATCCGACAACGACAAAGAAATTTTTGAAAACTTCATGAAATCTTATGCTAGTGTTACAGCTTTTTTTGAAGAAGAAAAGTTTAAAGACGGATTTATATTAGGTGCAAGATTGATGATTGAGGTATTTGAAGATAACAGTTTTAAGGAGTAGCTTATGGAAAGTTTATTTGAGAAATTAGGTGGCACATATATCAAATGTGGAGATTATTTTATTCCTAATCTCATGCAATCAGAGGGCGAGAACTAGAGCCATTAGGAAAGTATGGAATGTTAAGGGAAACCTACCTAAAAGAGCATAGAAATCCTCTCTATCAACATCTTCTACTTAGTGGGGAATTACAGACACATCTTCATGATGTAGATAAGCAAGCTAGGCACTTACTAGATACCCTACTACCACAGTATAAAGAAAAGCAAGGTGTTACAGAGGAATTGAAAACCACAGAACAACTTTTGTGGGTTGGAATGGTCAACAACATCATAGCACAGATTGAGGAAATTATTTTTTCTGAAATAATCTATGTATAATAACAGAAATGAACGCAGAGATCTACACAGATTACTCCGTTTTTCTTAAATAATAGATAATGGTGAGTGTAGAATTTTTAATAAATTCGTGGTATAATTCTTTTGGGTGAGATTATTTAACTAATCTCGAAGCAAGAAAAACTTGGTGCTATAACCGAGAAATTTATATACCCTTTAGCAAGCCACACCAGAGGAAAGAGGTTTATTATGAATGTAATTGAAACAAAAAAGTTAAATAAGTCTTATGGAAAATCAAGAGGTATCATTGATGTTGATTTAGCCATAAAAGAAGGTGAAATTTTCGGTTTTATCGGTCCTAATGGTGCAGGTAAATCTACCACAATTCGTATACTTATGGGTCTTATTTTTAAATCAAGTGGCGAAGCAAAAGTCTTTGAATTTGATGTGGAAAAGGACAAAGAGAAAATCTTGAAAGATGTTGGTTATCTGCCAAGTGAAATTTTCTATTATGACAATATGAAAGCAATCGATTTGCTTAAGTATTCTGCTAGTTTTTATAAGACTGACTGTGCAGCTCGGATTTATGACCTAGCAAAAAGGCTCGATTTAGATCTTAATAAAAAAATTGAAGATATGAGCCTAGGTAATCGTAAAAAAGTTGGTATTATTCAAGGTCTTATTCATTCTCCCAAGCTCATTATTTTAGATGAGCCAACCAGTGGACTTGATCCTCTTATTCAACAAACTTTTTTTGAAATTATCAAAGAAGAACGTGATCGTGGTGCAACTATTTTATTCTCATCTCATATTTTAAGTGAAGTGCAAAAGCTCTGTGATCGTGTAGCGATTATCAAAGAGGGGAAAATACTAGAAATTCAAGACATGGATGAACTAAGCAACGACTCCTATAAAACTATCACAGTGAAAACAGACAGCAATATAACTGCATTTTCACTAGAAGGTGCAATGAACATTTCACAATCTGAGGGAAATCTATCTTTTATTTATAAGGGTGACTATAACGTGCTTTTGACAGAGTTGTTAAAGTATAAGATTAAAAATATTGAAATTACTGAACCAAGTTTAGATGAGATTTTTATGCATTATTATGATCAAGAGGTGGAGTAATGAATGTATATAAATTTGAACTTTTATCTGTCAAAAAAAGCCTTATCACTTGGTGCATCATTCTAGTCGGTGTATATTGGTTTCTTATTTCCGGAATTTATCCGATGTTCGCAGATGGGATGCAAATGGTAGAAGAACTAATTGCATATATGCCTGCTGAATACTTACTTGTTTTTGGTTTGGATGTAAACAATATGGCAGGATACAGTGGGTTTTATTCTTTTTCTTATATTTATGTCGCTTTGGTTGCAGGACTGATGACTACAAGTATTACAGTAAATATTTTCGGAAAAGAAAAATTTTCCCATGTCCAAGAATTTTTGTTTTCAAAGCCAATCAAACGTGAACGTCTTTTTAAAGCAAAGTTATGTGCAGTCATGACTGGAATTTTGATTTTCAATGTGATTGCCACAGTAATATCGCTATTTTGCTTTTATAAATATGGTACTTTAGATTTTAATGCAATTTTAGCAACACTTTCTATCACTTTCAGTCAGTTTGTTTTTATGGGAATTGTAATTTTTATTTCTACTTTTATACCTAAAATTAGAACCACAACAACCATAACTGCAACGGTTGGATTGCTTGCCTTTACGATAGAAGTATTTATCAATGCACTTAGAATAAGATGGCTTGAATTTTTTTCACCACTACATTTCTTTACGCCGAAAAGTGTTTTTGAAGGTGGGGGGTTCGATCTTACACTTACCATATATGCCATTGCTATTATAATTTTACTGATTAGCGTATCAGCTAAGCGTTATATAAAAGCTGATTTAACAAAACTGTGAGGTGCTGTATGAAAATATTAAAATACGAATTAAAAATCAACCGAAAAGCACTTCTGTTTTGGTCGATTGGCTTGATTTTATTATATGTTGCTGGTTCTATGGAATTTGAGGGAATAGCAGGTGCAAATAGCGAAAGCATTGATGTTATATTCAATTATTATCCTCCTATCGTTTTATCCCTTATGGGAATTACAGAGGCAATTGATTTCTCTAGCCTAAGTGGTTACACATGGGTTCTAGGATATTATGGAACTGTTATGGCATCATTTTATGCGATTACGCTAGGTGCCAGTGTTGTAAATCGTGAGCTAATTGATAAGACTTTTGAATTCTTATTCACAAAGCCACGAAAAAGAACTTATATTTTAGGTATGAAAATGCTATCTGGATTTTTATGCTTAACAGCTTTTTCGATTATAAATCTTGTGGGAAGCATACTGATTATGAATCCAGTGGACAAAAATTTAGACATCAGTAATCTCATGATTTTAAGTAGTATCGGTACTTATGTTACATCTATTTTATTTTATTCAATTTCACTTTTTGTGACTACACATATGAAAAAACGTAGCACGAGCAGTAAAATACTCAATCTGTTTTTCGTATTCACCTTTGTACTAGGTGGTGTTTATGATGTAACCACAAGCGGAGAAATATTACGTTTCTTCACACCTTTGCGATATTTCTTATACCGAGATGCAAGTGCTAATACCATAAATATGTGGTTTATACTTATTGCACTGGCACTTATTATGACACTTATAGTATTTGCTTACAAATCATTTGATAAGCGAGATTTAACAGAAATATAAAATAAGAATATTTTCTATGTCAAATGAGCAAACCCTTTATATTAAACAACTCTTAGCAACTGCACGCAAAATCAAACTAATTAAATACAAAAAGGTCTAGCACTTATTGAGAAATCAATAGGTGCTTTTCTTATCTCTAAAAATGGAAAGGAGCATAAAGCTATGGCGAAAAAATCAATCATCGAACAAATCAAAGACACACAGCAAGAACTCAAAACAATGCAAACTGAGAAAAAACAAAAGGAACATCAACTAGAGAAATTGCAGGCAAGGGAACGAGAAAAGGAACGTAAGGAACGCACACGAAATTTAATTGAGAAAGGTGGTCTGTTGGAAAGTATCCATCCATCTATCAAATCCTTATCCAAGGAGCAGTTAAAAGCATTCCTACAGCAAGTATTACTGAGCGACCAAGCCTTACAGTTGCTTAGTGAAATGGCAGAAACCAAGAATACGGAGTAATTCCCTTGGTTACAAGGGCGCACTTATACACCATTTGCAATGGTGCGTGCGTTCTGCGAAGCAATGGGGAGCTACTCTCCCCAAACCCCTAGTGTACTTTACGAAACCGACTACACCCCTAATGGTGTAGTCATTTTCATAAAGTTTGATAAAAGCAGATACAACAATAATGTTGGGAAATGGAGAAGAAAAGATGAAACAAGGAACACTAATTTATGATGAAAGTATAGGCAGATATGATATTCGTTTTGGTTTAGAAGATTACTATGGTGGACTTCACTGTGGGGAATGTTTTGACGTTCTTATCGGTGGAAATTGGAAACCGACACGCATTGAAATGGGTGATGATTGGTACTTAGTTGGAGTGACTGCAACTTCACTTAGTGGCTTGATTATTCGTATGACGGAGTGATGATATTATGGCGATTTATCATTGTGAAATCAAGGTAATCAGTAGAGGAAAAGGAAAGTCGGCTGTTGCTTCATCTGCTTATCGAAGTGGCACGAAAATGACCAATGAATATGACGGAGAAACACACGACTACACGCATAAAGGTGGTATTCATTCCAGTGCTATATTACTACCCTCTCACACACCTAAAGAGTATGCAGACCGTAGCACCTTATGGAACGCAGTGGAGAAAATAGAGAAGTCAAAAATCAGTCAACTTGCAAGGGAAATTGAAGTGGCAATACCCAAAGAAATCCCCTCACATCTATGGCAAAGAATGATGATAGATTATTGCAATACTAACTTTGTATCTAAGGGAATGATAGCTGATTTATCTATCCATAACAAAGATGATGGAAACCCTCATTGTCACATTATGCTTACCATGCGACCAATAGATGAACATGGAAAATGGAAAGCCAAATCACGCAAGGAATATGTGCTTGATGATAGTGGTAATAGCATTAAACTTCCAAGTGGAAATTGGAAGTCGGTTAAGGTAGATACTACCGATTGGAACGAGCAGACTAATGCTGAAATATGGCGAGAAAATTGGAGCGAGCATTGTAACCTCTATCTTGAGAATTTAGGGTATACGGAACGCATAGACCACAGAAGTTATGAAAGGCAAGGTATCGACCAAATCCCCTCTATCCATCTAGGAGTGCAAGCAAGTCAGATGGAGCAAAAAGGCATTGCCACTGATAGAGGAAATATTAACCGACAAATCGCTGAGGACAACCAAGAGGTTAAAGCAATAAGGGCGAGAATTACAAGGCTGATGAAATGGCAACGAGAAGTAAAAGCACAGCCTTTAGACCTTGAAAAAGCAAATGTAAGAGCCTCTGTTATCAGCAAGTTACAAGAGAAAAGTATAGTAGCAACAAATCAGTATCAAAGCATTAAAAACCTTAAATCAAATGTGGGTGCATGGAACTTTATACAAACACACAATATTCAATCTATAGAAGATTTTTCGAGTAAAATCAGTGACCTTAACTCTAGCTTTTATGCTATCCATAGGGAGCGAAATGGGTTTAAAAAGCAGATAGAAACCATTGATAAAAGGCTTGAACTATGGAGCGAATACGAACAGATAAAGCCTTATATTGTGAAGTATAATCAGTTAAGTACAAAGGAAAAAAAGACATATATAGAGAAACATCGAGATAAGTTTAATCGCTATGAAGAGTTGCAAGAAATTTGGAAACAGATTGAAACTAACGAGGGGAAAATCAGCACTAAACAGTGGCAGAAAAAACGCACTTCACTTGAACATGATATTGCTCTTTGTGAATGGAAAATGAAAACCTTAAAACAAGAAATTGGCAGTGCAGAAAAGGTGAAAAATATCATTGAAGAAGAACGTGTAAA
>MDSP01000138.1_pt1 | contig 16165 bp, 9 predicted proteins | sample 1005811 | NCBI WGS metagenome assembly MDSP01 (sample SAMN05526596, study PRJNA338239) | gut metagenome | isolation source: stomach gut content | host: Naso elegans | place: Saudi Arabia: Red Sea | collected 2011-04
TGAAGTGTGTGTGTGTGTGTGTTCGGAGACGCTTGTGTGCCATCAAGACTCAGTTCTAGTTGGAGCTAGCTCCACGGAGATGTTTGTCATACCAGAATGGGAAGCGTGTCTGGACTGGGATGAGACTGAGAGAAAATGCTAGCGGGCCCCTAAGGCTCTCTGAACAAAAACATACTGCACATTCTCTTCAACAGAACACACTCAATGACTGACTCGCAAACTCATGATTTCAGCTCAAGGCCACTCATTAATATAAAAGAAGAAAAAGAAACCGCAAGTGAGTGTAGAGGGCAGAGGGGGAAGTTATATATGCAAAAAAAAAAAAAAAAGCATGATTTGTAAGCAAAAAGTAACTAATTACCAGCAGCAAGAGACAATAGAAACTCACAATCAGTCATAATTGTTTCTCTGTGTGACATGACTGCAGATAAAGGAAGGCTATAATTGATATTCTGAACTGACTTTTGTAATTAAAGCACTGATTATTCTGCTAAACAGACTTCGACAACCACAGGCACAGCACTGCCCTTTAGAAAAGGCACTTGCACAGCGTTAAACTGAATTCCTTTGTGGCCAATGTTTTTGGCAGCATGCAGTTGTCCTGGGATCAGGACGTTCAATGATATGTAAACAAACTGAAAAATGGGAGAGAAGTTTGCACACGAGACAATCCCCAAACCAAGCATTTTTATTTGTTTTCACCAATAAATGTCAAGCTTTATTAATTGATTGAGCCTGACAGGGACAGAGTCTAGGAGAGAAGAGAGAGGCACTGTGGACTATTGTGATTTCATCCCTCTCTGCTCTCAGGGGAAATCAATGCCAAAACCTTACACCAAAACCTAAACTCCAAATGATGTAAATCCTCATGTAGGAAAAGTTTAAAGGAAAAAAAGTGTCCTGTAATTACTACAGCGTATCTGTGGACTGAAGGGTTTGTGGATTAGAAAGGCTGGACACTGAACAAAAGGGGACCTTGGCTCACTCAGAGCTGGTCTGGGCATATAGAGGAGGCAGCTGAGGACAGCACACTAAATGAAAGTGACAGTCAGCAGATACGTGCCAGGCCCCTCCGCCCGCCGCCTCCTCTTCTGATGGGTCAGAAAAGAAAAGAAAAATTAAAAAAAGAAAGACACGTGCAAACGCAGAAGGTCATGCTTTAAAATGTCTTTAGAGACTGACAAGTAAAATTTTATTTCATCTACCAATATGAACTTAAAATATTTACTCGCATTAGTGCTGCAACAATGAACAAATTTCATTAAATTTCATTATTGATTCGTTGTGTCACACGATTATTGCGTCACTCGCTGTGTCCCAGAGCTGTTTACACTGTTCCTTGAGTGTTTCACAGCAGTTAAGAAGTGCTTAAAAACTGTGGAGAAAAACACTCATAGTTTTTGTTTTTTTTTTCCCTCCTCTGCATTTGTCCATGTCATTTAAAAATAAAAAAAGGCAAAATTAACACTTTGACAATGACACAGATCACCATCATTTATGTTCAGTTTTGATTTTTTAAAAGAATATTTTTTCCATTTCTTATTACATTGACAGTAATTAATTTACAAAGTATAATAATTTTTATATGTTAATATATTGTAAGTTATTTAGGGGGAATAGCATGCTAAAAAGTCAAAATGAAAAAATTCTAGATTATATTGAAGATAAAATCAATAATAACCCCTGTGTAAAACCTACATTAGTAGGAAGTGAAACAAAAAGATTATTTGATACTATTGACGATATATTAGTTGTAAGTGAAGGCAACTATAACTTGTTAATTAGTTTATTAGGGGACTGTACAAAATTAATGGGTATAGATTTAAATATTGCTTTTACAGCTGATGATCTCAAAAAAATTGCTGAAGTACTTTCGGATTCGATAGAAAGAAATTCTAATTTAGCAAAAAAATCTGACGATAAGTTATTGCAAATTTCAAATTCTATGGAAAGTTCAACAAGTATATTAGAATCAATATCTACTAAATCAATAAATCTAGCTACAAGTAATAATGCCAGTATGATAAAATTGAGTGAGATTAATCATATAAAAAACGATGTTTTAGATAACACTCAAGTTATGCAAGATAAAATAAAAATATTAGGGAGTATTGCTAATGAGCTTGGAGCAGTTATTGAAGGGGTTAAAGCTATAGCAAATCAAACAAATTTACTTGCATTAAATGCTAGTATAGAAGCAGCTCGGGCTGGCGAACAGGGGAAAGGTTTTGCTGTAGTTGCTGAGGAAATTAGAAAGTTAGCTACTGACACAAAAGAGCGGTTAGAGGAAATGGAAGCGTTTACTCAAAATATGCGAAATGCTACACAAGATGGCATAGAGAGTGTTGATAAAACATCTATTTCAATTTCTCAAATTAGTGATAAAATAACTCATGTAACTGATGAGTTTGAAAAAAGTGCATCAGACTTAACGTATACAACTCAGAGTATTGGAACTTTATTTGCAACTATAGAAGAACAAACTTGTTTTATTGAAGAAATAAGTAGCGATATGGCAATAGTAAGCGAAGATTTTAATTCATTAAGAAGTCAAGCTACCATGTTAAATGATAATTCTAATTCTTTAATATCATACTCTCATTCTTTAAATGAGCTAGATGACAAAATGGTAGGTCAAATTCGAGAAGTATCATTACAAATGCAAAAAACTATACGTACAGTAAAAACTGATGAGTTTGTCGAAATTTTAGAAAAAGCTATTAATAGTCATATAGCTTGGATGAAAAATTTAGAAAATATCTGCACTAACAGTACATTGCAACCTATACAAATTGATGGGAATAAATGTGAATTCGGGCATTATTACAAAATACTAAACGTTACCCATCCTCAAGTAGTAGATAAATGGAAGGCTATTGACCCTATTCATCTAAAATTGCATGCGGAGGGCAAGCTAGTTTTAGAACTAATTAAAAATGGAGAACATGGGAAAGCTAATCAAGTATACGATAAAGTGTATAAATTATCCCAAGACATAATTAATCAATTAAAAGAAATACAACAAATAGCATTAAAGTTAGGAAAATCAACAGATAATATCTTTGCAGTTAAATTAAAATAAAATTCTAGGGGGAATTCTAATTCATGAAAGCTAAAGATTTAATTGAGTTACTTAATACTCATAAGGAAATTACTACTATTTCGGTGAAATTTTTCCGAATAACACAAAGTGTGGAATATAAAGGATTTACAAATGTAGGCGAGATTTTTAATTTTTATAATCAAGTAGATGCAGATGGTGTAAGTTTTGATTTACAGCATTATAAAGGGCATACTATTATAGGTAATACACTTCAAATTCAAATTGGTATGGTATATCAAGAAAAATTCGTACAATTGTTTAGTTCTAAGCCAGGTGTAGGACATTTTGGACAGTTTAGTTTTAGTGGTCTGTTGATGATGATGCATCGTTATCACGGATTAGATGTATTTGAAATTACGATTGATGGAAATGAAAGCGTGCAACATGAAAGTAGAGTTCGCATGAACCATACAGGCTTTTCTATAATCAATGAAAAATTTCAACCACGTATAATTGTGCCAATGTATACAATCCGTGAGATTTATACATTAGACACAACTAAAATTACTATTCACACTTACGATGCAATATATAAAAACACTTTGCTTAGAGATTAAGCATCAGACGATGGAATTCCCATCGTCTTTTTTAATTGCTCGTTGTAGTTTGCAAGCACTTGATTTGCAAGCTCTGTCATTTCTATATCATAGTTATTCAAATTTTTATTTCCATGGGTAATTGCGTCACGAAGTTCCCACATTTTGTAAGGCTCAATAGTGTTGTCATTGATAGCCATTGAAAGTCCAGGTATTTCTTTAAGTCCCTCAAGTTTTGCAGTATCAATTGATTGATAAGCCGAAATATAATTTGGATACATTGAAAATGCCGAGATATATTTTGTATCAATAACAGCATTTGCACCAGCAATAACAGGAACGCCTTTAAAGCCATATTGTGTAGGGTTTATTTCATGCAAATAAAGTCTGTTTCTCACTCCATTTAGCCCAAAACTCATAAACTTAACAAATTCATAAGCTTGTTCGGCAACATCAGAGTTTGCACCAATACAATAATAGTCATTTACGAGAACACCAGCAATACCATTTGGTAAACCGATATAGTCAGCATTTATTTTGTAGTCGCTATCAAAAAACCATGTTCCTTCATATTGATTTCCAATTCCGCCAATTTCACCAAATGCCCAGCCGTTACGTCCAAAAAATTCTTCAGTTGAAGTATTAACTAAGTTGTTATTATTTTCTGTAATCGTTTTGTATATCTCAACTCCTCTAGCATACAAATCAGTTGTAAAATCAACAGTGTTGCTATATGGTTGATACGTTGCATAACAATAAGTGTCAGGGTCTTCAACCATTGGATAAAATAGTTCAACTGGGAAGTAGTTACCCGTACCTTTTGTGGTGTCAGTAGTAGTTTGGTCGATTGCATACAATAATTCGTCCATTGTATAGCCAAATTTTAGGTGTTCTAAATTGTTTTCATCATAAATATCATTGTTGATAAACATTCCCATCAAATATGACCTAAATGGTAAGAAAAATGTATGGTCATTATAAGTTGCCCCTTGTCGCAATGGCTCAAGAACATTGTTCCATTCTGAGTCTATAGTTACATAAGGGGTGAGGTCGGTGACCCAGCCGTTAGTTATCGCTTCGATATTATCATCCCAAGTAAATACATCTGGCAAATCTCCAATTTGGGCTCTAGCAACCAATAAATCATTGTAGGATTGATTTTCTGGAACTTCGGTAATGGTAATGTTTACATGTGGATTAAGTTGTTGATATAGTTCAATCATTTTTCTTTCAACGTTATCTTCATCGGCACTTCCAAGCATCCAAGAAAAAATCTCGATATCTACAACTGGCTCAGATTGTTCAGCTGATTGTAAATGTGATGCTCCTAGTAGTGCTATAGTGCTACATATTAAACATAGTGCAAGTTTTTTCATATTAGTATCCTTTCTTTATTCAGCAAACAAAACTGTCATAGCAAGTCCGTCAGCCGTTACAGAATTTACATTGCTCAAACTTTTAATTATATTTGTTCCTGCAGAATTACCATTGGCTACAATATGCCAATTTGCCTCATATGGTAAAGTGATTTCTTTATCAAGACGATTTCCATTATAAATTACAACTATGTCTGACCAACTATCGTCGTTTGCATTGTCTTTAAGTCTATAACTTACGATGTTATCTTCTGTTTGCATAACTTCGATATGCTTTTCGATCATATCTTTACTAGTCATTCTAAATGCAGGGTGTTCTTTTCTAAGCTCAATTAAACCTTTGTAATAATTAAACACATCAATAAAATCATCTTTAGTTTGCCACAAAATTTGATTGATAGAATCGGGACTGCTATAACTATTTTGGTCACCAAACTTTGTGCGTAACATTTCTTCGCCACCGTGGATAAATGGAACTCCTTGTGACGTTAGCACGATACTATTTGCAAGTAAACTACGTTTAACAGTTTCGTTTTCAAGCGGATTTTCGGTATCAACGTCATGGTGCGTATTTGTATTTGCAACAGCTAAGTCCATATTGTCGCTATCGTTGTTTAGTTGGTCGCCATCTTTAATATTTAATAGACCTTCTTCGTCATTTAAGTTTTGTGTTTTGATAACTTTGTCCCACAGTGTTAAATTGTTGTGTGAAGTTACATAGTTTACAACGTCAAATGGACTGTCAGCAAAAGTGTTAACTGAACCTTTAACCGTAGTCATAACTGCATTTTCTTTGTTTTCTTCGCCAGTTGCAAATCCTTTCTCAATGTCATCTGTTTCTCCCAAAATAGCTTTTTGTCCAGAAATATTAAAATTGGCTATATCGTCAAGTTTAGATTGTTCGTCATCTTCGCCATATACAACGATATCTGGAATTTTTGCAATTTCTTTAATAGTTACTTTATCTATACGACCTACATGTCCAAAATTAAAGCCATCAATATGATACTCATTTGCCCAATAACTTACAGAGTCAACGATAAATTTGCGAACCATATGTCTATCAGTAGCAATTTCGTTGTCTAAATACTCGCCGGTTATATCATTTGTTTTGTAATAATAGTCTGGAGCGATTTGTTTAAATGGATGTTCTACGTCAGTGTGAGTATAATTTACATCCATAATAGCTCTAAGACCGTTATTGTGTAGTGTTGCAATCATTTCTTTAAGTTCAAAAATACGTGAATTTGGGTCGGTTGGAGTTGTTGAATATCCACCTTCTGGCACGTTAAATGATTTTGGGCTATACCCCCAGTTGTACTTTTGACCTGTATAAGTTGGGTCTTCAACCATAGTTTCATCAATAGTCCCAAAATCGTATATAGGCATAAGATTAACGTCAGTGACACCAAGTTCTTTTATATGGTCAATTCCAACAGAATGACCATCTTCGGTGGTAATTCCTGTTTCGGCAAATGCTCTAAACGTTCCACGTAAGTTTGTAAAATTAGCATCTGTATCAATTGATAAATCTCTAATGTGAGTTTCATAAATTATTGCATCTGCTTTACTTGTATGAGTTGGTGAAATATCGGTTTCCCACTCTGGTGGATTTGTTGTAGAAATATCAATTATAGCTGTTCTAGTTGAATTTGCTGAAGTACTAATTGCATATGGGTCAACAACTAGCTCTGTGTTTCCGTCAGCACATTCAATTTGATACATATAATAGTGGTCAACTAGTTCGGCATTGTTGTTTGGAAGTGCTATCTCCCAAGCTCCCGTGCCTGCAATTGAGTGCATTGGAAACTTAATTAGCGTTTCTGTAAATGCATTGTCAAATATAACGATATTAACTTGTTTTGCGGTTGGTGCCCATGTTCTAAACGTTATTTCATTTGCGTTTGGATAACCATATATCATTCCAAGCTTTCCATTATAAATGTACTCATCTAGTATGTTACGCATTTTAACGACAGTTTCACCAACATTTTCTGCACCAATGCGATACACTTCATTTGCTTGCATAACACCGTCTGTTAGTGTAACTTTGTAGTGCATATTTTGCACATGTTCACCAATTCCGTTGTATTGATTACCTTTTGTGTCAACAACGTAAAAGCTTAACAAATCTTCAATATCAACGTTTGAAGACACCAAAAGAGTTGACGAGCTTTCGGCAAATGCATTAGTAATATGTTCATCAAAACTAATATCGCCAAGTTGATAATACACTTCGCTGTCACCTGCAACAAGCCACACTTGAACTAGTACTTCTCCTTCAGGCATCAAAATATAACGATTGCCACCTTCTTGTTTGTTTAGGTTTGGTTGTTCAACTAAAAAATTTAGTTTTGGTGAAGTAGATTTATGAACAACTTGCTTAAACATATACGTTTTTGCACTAGTCATAAATTCTTTTTGTTCCTCAAAACTATAGTTGATAGTGTCGTTTTCATCGTCCCACACAATTAAATCCCAGTTCATATAATCTTGGTGCGGGCGATAATAGTTAACAACATACGTGTAAGACTGTTCTATTGACTGTCCTTTAACGTGTGCCATACCTATCAAAATAAAGCATACCCCTATCATTAGTGTTAAAACTATTTCTTTTTGTACTCTCCTCATATTTTTCTCCTCCCAAAAAATTAGTCGTGATATATTTTTACCTAACTTTGGCAATATTATGTATATAAATGTGTTATAATGTGGATAGAGGTGAAAAATATGGATAAAATGGAACGTATGCAAATGCTAGTAAAAAAATTGGGCGATGCAAGCTATATGTATGAACAACAAAATACAGAGATAATGTCAAATTTAGAATATGATAAACTTTATGATGAACTGGCACAACTAGAAAAAGAGTTAGGTGTTGTGCTTGCAGGGAGTGTTACGCAAAAAGTTGGTTATCAAGTGGTAACAGGACTAAACAAAGAAACTCATGCAACACCTATGTTATCGTTGGATAAAACGAAAGAGCTGTCAAAACTACAAAGTTTTTTGGAGGCTGGGGACGGTGTATTGTCTTGGAAACTTGATGGGTTAACTGTTGTTTGTACTTATAATGAGGGTGTGCTCGAAAAAGCGATAACACGTGGAAATGGAACTGTTGGGGAAGACGTTACAAATAATGCTAAAACGTTTAAAAATTTGCCGTTAACTATTCCTTTTGATGGAATGCTTGTTGTTAGAGGTGAGGCGATTATAACTTATAGCGATTTTGAAAAAATAAATGAACGCCTTGAAGATAGAGAAAAATACAAAAATCCTAGAAATTTGTGTAGTGGTAGCGTAAGACAACTTGATTCGGAAGAAACCGCAAAGCGAAATGTGCAGTTTATGGCGTTTTCAATAATTGATTGCACAAAACAATTTGATTACAAAAGTGAAAGTCTGATATGGCTTAAACAGCTTGGATTTGATGTTGTTGAACACACAAAAGTTACAAAAGGTACTATTGAAAAAACAGTGGCACAATATGAACAATCTATAAAAGATATAGATTTTGGCTCAGATGGACTTGTACTTACTTATGATAACATTGAATTTAGCGAAGGCTTAGGAAGTACGTCAAAATTTCCAAAAGATTCACTTGCTTTTAAATGGAAAGATGAGCTTAAAGAAACAACGATAAAATACATTGAGTGGAGCACATCAAGAACAGGGCTTATAAATCCCGTTGCAGTTTTTGAGGCTGTTGACCTTGAGGGGACGAGCGTTGAGCGTGCAAGTGTGCACAACATTAGTATACTTGAGGAGCTTGAGCTTGGGGTGGGCGACACGGTGACGGTGTATAAGGCGAATATGATTATACCGCAAATAGCCGAAAACCTAACAAAGTCGGGTATGGTTGAACTGCCAAAAACATGTGCGGTTTGTGGTGCAAATACCGAAATTAAAAAAGATAAAAATACAAAACAGCTATTTTGTCCAAATAGCAATTGTGAAGCACAACAAGTTAAATTGTTTACGCACTTTGTTTCAAGAAATGCAATGAACATAGATGGACTGTCTGAAGCGACGATTGAAAAATTTGTGACTCAAGGATTTTTAGTTGATTTAAGTTCACTGTACGAATTAGAACAATATGAAGACCAGATTATAGCACTTGATGGATTTGGAAAGCGTTCATATAATAAACTAATAAAATCTATAAATAACTCTAAAAATTCACACCTGTATCAATTTATATATGCCCTAGGCATACTTCAAGTTGGGACGAGCAACGCAAAATTAATTTGTAAACACTTTAAAAACGATTTGTCGCAAATTAGGCAAGCAACAGCAGAACAACTAGTTGAGATAGAGGGAGTTGGACCTATAATTGCAAAAGAAATAAGTGATTATTTTAGCATAGAAAAAAACAATCAAATTTTGGATAAATTACTAGGTCAAATAAAATTTATACAAGAAGAAGTTATAGAAGAAGAAACGGCAATTAGTGGTAAAGTATTTGTAATAACTGGTGATGTGCATCATTTTGAAAATAGAAAAGCGTTGCAAGCTGAACTAGAAAAACGTGGAGCAAAAGTGACAGGAAGTGTTAGCAAAAAAACTAATTATTTAATAAATAATGATGCAACTTCAAGCTCTAGCAAAAATCAAAAAGCAAATGAATTAGGCATTCCTATATTAACAGAAGATGCATTATTAAAAATGTTAGAATTATAGAAAATAATTCCAAAATATCCTTGTAAAAATTATCAATTGAGATTACAATAAAGATGTTATTATTTTTACACGATGGGAGAAACGGATATGATATACAGAAGTTTTGATGATGGGGACAAAGACCACTCGATGTTAGGTTTTGGCGTTATGCGAATGCCTATAAATGAGGACGAGACTATAAACTACGACGTTGCCGAAAAGATGATAGACACGGCGTATAAGCAAGGTATAAATTACTTTGATACTGCATATGTATACCACAAGGGCAAGTCAGAAGAATTTTTAGGGAAAGCACTAGCAAAATACCCTAGAGAAAGTTTTTTTGTTGCAACAAAATTGCCACTATGGATAATTAATGGACAACGTGAGCTTGACAAAATATTTAATAAACATTTAAAACGTCTTAACATGGAGTATATTGACTACTATTTAATTCATGCTATGAATAAAGAGCGTCTTAAAAAGCTGAAGTCAATGGACGTAATCAAATGGGCCGAACAGAAACGTGCAGAGGGAAAAATTAAACATCTTGGATTTTCTTTTCATGATGATTTAGATTGCTTGCGAGAAATACTTAGTTTGCACAAGTGGGACTTTTGCCAACTTCAGCTAAACTATGCAGACTGGAACAGGTTTGATGCAAAAGAAATGTATAAAATCGCAACAGATGCGGGTGTACCTATTATCGTTATGGAACCAGTTCGAGGGGGAACTCTTGCAAACCCAGCTCCTGCAATCCAAGAAATTTTTAAAAACCATGCCAGCGAAAGAAGTTATGCTAGTTGGGCGTTTAGATTTCTTGCTGACTTACCAAATGTTAAGCTAATTTTAAGCGGTATGTCAACAATTGAGCAAGTGGAGGACAACCTGCACACGTTTAGTACAGAAGAACTTGTATCAGTTGATGATACAGAAAGAGAAATTTTGAATAAAGCAATAGATATAATGGACAACCTAAAGAGTATACCATGTACAGGTTGCAATTACTGTATGCCATGTCCATTTGGTGTAGAAATTCCACGTTGTTTTGCACAATACAACACAAATAAAATATTTGGAAAGTCATCATATACAGCTATTCCAGAAGAAGGACGTGCAGACAATTGTGTTTCTTGTGAGGCGTGTGTTCCGTTATGCCCACAAAATATAATGATACCAGAAAAAATGAGTGAAGTAGCAGAATACTTCAACTAATGGAGGGAAATTTAATGAGTTTTATAGCGACTTTTGAGCAAGCACTTGGAAAAGGTGTTGCAGAGGCGACAGATCAAGAAGTTTATTATGCATTATTATCAGCCGTAAAAACAGCAGCACAAGAAAAAGGTGGGAATCCATCTAAAAATAACAAAAAAATCTATTATATATCAGCTGAGTTTTTGATTGGTAAATTATTATCAAACAACTTAATCAACTTAGGTGTATATGATGAAGTTCGTGACGTGCTATCTTCAGCAGGAAAAGATATAACTGTAATAGAAGAAGTTGAGCCAGAGCCATCACTTGGGAATGGGGGACTTGGTAGACTTGCAGCGTGTTTTTTAGATTCAATGGCTACAATTGGGATAAACGGCGATGGGGTAGGTCTAAACTACCACTATGGTTTGTTCAAACAAGTGTTTAGAGATAACAAACAAACTGAAACGCCAAACCAATGGATTGAAAATACAAGCTGGCTTACAGATGCTGGCGTAAGTTTTGATGTGCAATTTAACAACTTTACAGTTACATCAAAAATGTTTGATATAGACGTAACAGGTTACAACAGTGGAACAAACAAACTTCACTTATTTGACGTTGTTACATTAAACGAAGGTATCGTTCACGATGGAATAAACTTTGATAAATCAAACATCAAAGAAAACTTAACACTATTTTTATATCCAGACGATAGCGATAAACAAGGCGAATTACTTAGAATTTATCAACAATACTTCATGGTGAGTAATGCGGCACAACTTATATTAAAAGAGTGTGATGACAATGGTTATGAAATAGAAAAACTATATGACCATGTGACAGTTCAAATAAACGACACGCACCCATCAATGGTTATTCCAGAGCTTATTAGATTGTTGGTTGCACGTGGAATAGATACAAATAATGCTATTGATATTGTAACAAAAACTTGTGCATACACAAACCATACAATACTTGCAGAAGCTTTAGAAAAATGGCCACTTCACTTCCTAGAAGAAGTTGTTCCTCACCTTGTGCCGATAATAAAAGATTTGGCACATCGTATAGCTGAAAAATACGAAAATAAAGAACTACACATCATTGATGACCAAAATAGAGTTCACATGGCTAGAATGGATATGCACTATGGATTTAGTGTAAACGGTGTTGCGGCACTTCACACTGACATTTTAAAGGAAAACGAACTAAACGAGTTTTACAACTTGTATCCAGAAAAGTTTAACAATAAAACTAACGGGATAACGTTTAGAAGATGGCTGTTACACTGTAACAAAGAGCTTGTTGAATGGATTGACAAATATGGAGCAGCTGATTTTAGACAAGACGCAGAGAAGTTGCAAGAGCTACTAAAAGTTAAAGATGATGAAACTGCACTTAAAGAGCTTATCCAAATCAAACAAAACAACAAAGTTAAGTTAAAAGACTATATCAAAAAAATGTCTGGCGTAGAAATCAACGAAAATTCTATATTTGATATCCAAATAAAAAGACTTCACGAATACAAACGCCAACAAATGAACGTTTTATATATCATATACAAATACCTTGACATTAAGTCTGGGAACGTTCCAAAAACACCAATAACTACTATATTTGGGGCAAAAGCTGCACCAGCATATATAATTGCAAAAGATATTATCCACGTAATTTTATGCTTACAAGAGCTTATCGCAAACGACCCAGAAGTGTCACCACACTTGCAAGTAGTTATGGTTGAAAACTACAACGTAACTTACGCAGAAAATCTTATTCCAGCATGTGACGTGTCTGAGCAAATTTCGCTTGCATCAAAAGAAGCAAGTGGAACAGGAAACATGAAATTTATGCTTAACGGTGCACTTACTCTTGGAACAAACGATGGTGCGAACGTGGAAATAAATGAGCTTGTTGGACCAGACAACATTTATATCTTTGGAAAAGAAAGTGACGAAGTTATCCAAATGTATAAAGATAGTAGCTACAACGCTTTAGACTACTATATAAATGATGAAGATATCAGAACTTGGATAAACTTTATTATTAGCCCAGAGATGATGAAACTAGGCGACAAATATTTGTTGTTAGAAATTCATGCAGAGCTTATTAAAAAAGACTGGTTTATGACGTTGCTTGACGTAAAAGAATATGTTGCAACAAAAGAGAAAATGTTTGCAGATTATGAAGACAGAATGGCTTGGGCAAGCAAAACTGTAGTAAATATTGCAAAAGCTGGGTACTTCTCATCAGATAGAACTATCGCACAATATGACCAAGATATTTGGCATATAAATAAGTAAATTTTTATGAAGCTGGTACGAAGTAGTACCAGCTTTTTTAAAGTGTTGACGCTTTATAAAAAATGGTGTATGATTAAACTAATTAAGGACAGAAAAGGTGAAAAAATGCGAAGAAGTAGCGGTATTATTATGCATATTTCCTCTTTAGGTGAGAAATATGGAATAGGAACATTTGGAAAAGAAGCTTATAATTTTGCTAACTTTTTAAATAGAGCTGGGCAAAAATATTGGCAGATATTGCCTCTAGGGCATACAAGTTATGGGGATTCGCCGTATCAATCATTTTCGGCGTTTGCTGGAAATCCATATTTTATAGATTTTGACCTTTTACATACGGAGGGTCTATTACAAAAAGAAGATTATGAAAATAGATATTATGGGAATAATCCAGAATATGTAGATTATGCTGCACTATTTGATGAACGTCTTGAAGTTCTTAATATAGCATATCAAAACTCTAAAGGTAAAGTAGACTTAACGGAGTTTAAAAAACAGCAACAGTTTTGGCTTGAAGATTACGCACTGTATATGGCGATAAAGGAACCAGAATTTCTATTGCAATTTAATGATTATTTTCCTAATTTAAATAAAGTGATATTAGATATAAATTATCGTTCTGTACCAGCCATAATAGAACATAGTAATCGTTTAATTTTATGTAATAAAAATAGATTTAATAAAGTAATGGTACCCCATAAAACAGGGACTACAAAGCCTGTTATAATTAATTGCAAAGATGATAATGAACAAGCAGATATTATTATTAATAAAATTTTAGAATTAAAAGGGAAAAAATTTCCACTTGAGAACATAGCTATTATATACCGAAATAATATGCAGGCGTATAGTTTACTAGAAAGTTTAATCAACCTAAGTGTGCCTTTTAAAATTAGAGACAGCATGCCTTCGTTGTATAATCATTGGATAACAAAGGATTTGTTAGCATACTTTAAGTTAGCTCAAAATTTATCTGACATTGAACATTGTGCTCGAGTAATAAATAAACCAGCTCGGTATATTTCAAGAGATATTCTTAAAAATTTGCAACAAAATAACATTAACCTTGTAACATTGGTTAGGCAGGGCAGTCTGGAGAAATGGCAACAAGAAGCTCTTGAACAATTAATTTATCATTTGCAATTACTTAAAACAAAGCCTTTAAAAGATGGAATAACTTTTATAAAGAACGTAATAGGTTATAATAATTACTTAATAAAATATGCCGAGTATCGCAGATTACCACTTAATAATTTTATGGAGATATTTAATGAAATTGAAGCTTCATGTCAAGATTTTGACGATTATGAGCAATGGGAAGAGAACTTAAGACATGTCTCCGAAAGCATACAAAATAATAAAAATAAGTATATTAAAGATGCGATTACATTATCTACAATGCATAGTGCGAAAGGGCTAGAATTTGATATAGTGTTTATAATAGATGCTGTTGATGAAGTTATACCACACTATAAAAGTACTACAGTTGATGAGATTGAAGAAGAACGACGATTATTTTATGTAGCTATAACTCGTGCAAAGGAAAATTTATATATCTATATTCCGAAAAAAAGGCATGGTAATAATATGGAACAATCTCCTTTTATTGAGGATATGCTATTTGCGGATATTACATTAAATGTAGGAAATAAGATTAGACATAAACGCTATGGAAGTGGTATAATAAAGGCAATTGATGATAAATCAGCTACAGTGAAATTTGATAAAACTGGCATAATAACAATTGATCATAAATTTTGTTTAAAGAAAAATATTATAGAAATTGAGGAATAGAAAATGGCTAATAATAAAAAAACAACTAAACCTAACTACAACTTACATGAGTATATGAATAAACATCGCAAAAAAATCCTAACTGCCATTAGTTTGACGGTTGTTGCAAGCATGTTTTTAAGTGTAATTGCACAAGTATTAGTACTATTTTAATTAAAATACTACAATCAAAAAATCACCATTAGAAATTTCTAATAGTGATTTTTTATTTTATTCAGAGATTGTTCGTACTAGACGAACTGAATTTAGTGAATTATCTCCACCTTCTCCTAATGCTTCACTTTCAGGATATTTTGGTGAAAATCTTACTCCACCAGCTCCATGATAATCGCTACCTGTATCATCTACAGCAAATCCGAATGCCACATACCATGCAAATGGATTTAGCACATCGCCTTCGTTGAAATAGGCTGAAGTACTAGTCCAATAGTAGTAAAATTCATTTTCAGCAAGCTCTGTACAGGTGAAGAAATCTTGGTCGATTGCAGGATATGAACCACTATAATCTATGATGCTTTGCAATTCTTTTACATCTGGTAAACGCCAGTCACTATATCCAGCAAATTCAGAATTTTCAGCCTGAATAAGTGCCTCTTCCCAATTTACTGCCTCACCTGTATCAACGGACATCCACATTAAGCCAGTTTCGTTGTCAGTTATTGTACCATTGCCATTATCAACATATTGATTTACACCATATTCTTCACCACGTACAGCACGTACATACTTCATACCAGCCGAACTATTTGCTTCGGCCAAATATGCTTTAATATGACCTGTGGCATGATTTACACCAAATGCTATTTCTCCGTCACGACTACCTTCAGCCTCAACTAAATAATAGTTATTAGACCAAAATTGTCCTTCGTCTTTAGAAACGCCACCTTCGCTACTAGTAGGTGGTGGAGTCATACCTTCTTGCGTATTTGGAGGAAGTTGTTGATTTTGTGCCATGTCTTGTATATTTGGAGGTGTTTGAGCTTGCATCATGCTTTCAGGAGGCATGTTTTCTGGGCTAAATTCTTGAGAAGTAGTACCTTGAGGTCCGCCATTTTGTTGACTTATACCTTGAGGACCACCAGTTTGCATGCCTTGAGGTCCGCTAGAACCTGCACTTGAAGTAGCGAATGAAAAGAAACTTGTATCAAGGTATGGCCAGCCGATACTAAAATCACTAAGTGAGAAAAGTTCTTTGGCAGATGGTAAACG
>MDSP01000139.1_pt1 | contig 16106 bp, 10 predicted proteins | sample 1005811 | NCBI WGS metagenome assembly MDSP01 (sample SAMN05526596, study PRJNA338239) | gut metagenome | isolation source: stomach gut content | host: Naso elegans | place: Saudi Arabia: Red Sea | collected 2011-04
GTAATTAACGTAGCTGTCACGTGACTCGCTCCCCTCTCCTTCATGGTGTGCATACAGATACCGCTTGATCGGGTCTGTTTAATTGCTGCATGGGGAAGCTGCTGCTACGCTAACCCGCGTTCAGAAACGCTGCTGCTTTGCCTACATGGGCTGTGTCCACGCTGCTTTGCTGACACTACCTTGTCTACACTGCTTCGCCTACACCGGTGTTGTTGACCGGTGCTTTGCCTTTGCTGAACTTTGCTTTAAATCATCTGTGCTGGTGCCCACTGGTGCCTGTTATACTGCTGGCTGTTTCCTCTCCAACCGCTTCTCCTTACCATCTGCATATAGCTGGCTGTGCTCGTGTGGACTTTATAACTGTGGGCTGCATACGGACATAACTAACCGCCGACCTCTTACCCTGGGTTATCTTAATAGTTTGAATGTGTGTACAAGGGGCTCATTTTGTTAATTTGTTTAACCATCCCTTGTGGGTGATTTGACATATTTATGTATCCCTGATTTGCTATTCATCACGCCATCACATGACTGTTTCTTCCTTGCATTATTTCTTTTCTTTTGTTTTGTTATGGATAGTGGGGTTGTGGCAGCTCGTACAACACTGCATTTACTTATATAACTTGCTTAGTTGTGGCTGCCAGCCACCTATACTTACCCCATGTTTGTTATGTTTTGTTCAATTGTGTGACTGGTTTAAGGAAACCCCCTTTAATTGCTTTTGTCCTCTTTCTCCCTTTTCAGAAGCTGAGTGCCTAAGGTGGCGGTACTGGTGTCCCTGGGTGGTGGTATCTCCCTCCTGTGTGATGTGCTGTGCACCCCTGGTCTTGAGTGTGTTCACCACCGCGTATGAGAGTGCATGAGTGCTCACGTGTGTCTGGGGTGACCTTCCCTGAGATCCTCATCTACCCTAGTTGACCAGTTGCCCCACTGGTAAGCCTCAGCTCTGATTAGACCCCAATTTCCCCTTTTACTAAGTGTGTGTGAATGAGATGTGGAACATTTTAAATATTTTTGTAATAAAGAATCAATATCTTCTATTAAATGGAACCATGTCTCCTGCTCGTTAGTGTAACGAACCTGAGTGTCCTTATCTGTACTGTTATTGATACTTAGAGGTAAATTATATTTCCCTGGGTGAAATTCCCAGGGTGGCGTTGTCTGTTTTTTTTTTTTTGGTGTCTAGAGTAATATATATCCATACATATTGCTACTCTATCATATTCATCTTACCTCCCTCGCTCGCTACACATGTGATAGTGTAATATTCTTGAAACACTTTGTGCGTCTGACCCACCTGTTAGATTTTATACTCTAAATATGCCACAGACTCCTCACAGTGGGCGGGTGCCACAGCCAGCTCTACAATATCTTTCAAGTCTGCAATCACTTCCCAGGCTGGCTCATCTTCATTAATAGTAATAACCTTAACAAACACCAGTTTTCGTGGCTATTGCCACCAATTGTTTTGCGAAATACAAAAGTATGTGGCACCAAATGAGGGCGATTTTTTTGTCACTCCACATGTACTGAAAGTTTTTAATGTGCTTGTTAAGGTCATTAAGAATTAACAACTTTTTGGAAATAAGTCACTTAAAGGAAGGAGAAAGCTCAATGGGGACTACGCCCTCAAAAAGATCATAGACAATCAGGGGGACACCCTGATGTGACGTCTAAGAGTTTTTTTAGTTTCTCTGTGAAAACACAGAAAACACTCTGTGAAGTTTTTTTAACACCAAAAAAGCTAACTCCTTTTGCCTGTGCAGTATTTACATGGAATGATGAAGCTCTTTGTTTCTAAGGGTAAATGCACCCCTTCTATTGGGCTAGGAAGTTCAGTATTAGACCACGTAAGGTAATATGCAAACTTGTTTTATTAAAACCAATAACAACATTCTGCGTTGTCCTTTTGACAGCAATGTGTTAAATGTTGCTCTGGAACCGCGAAAATGTCGAAGTTTTGGGAAGTTGCTCATGATACAACTTGCAGTCGGATCATTATTGTCGATTCATGTTAGCTAAGCAACCAGCTGCTGTGTTGGTTAACGTTAGCACACAAGCCATAGGCAACAATTGCTATATTAGCCATTTAGCTAACTTTTTGGATGTTTTCCAGTTGATTGTGTCCTCATTTTGAGCCAGAGTTTTACAGCATACACACCATGAACCTTTAGTTATGTTCACCTAATTCCTGCACCTATTCTGTGCGCATTGTGTGCAGTGGATTTTTGGTCGTATACGTTTACTTTGATGAAAAATATGGTGTCTGTCTGCATCATGGTGGAGTTTGGCTACATCATGTCAATGCATTTGTCTGTGGCAACATTCCCAACTTTGCTCAGGCGTGTGAATCGGGCTGAAATCTCGATCGTGTTTTCTCTATTTGTGCTTGTTAGTTATTTTTTTCCTGATCTGTTGGGTAGTGACTTGCTGTTCTTCACCTCCCCCACCTACCAACCCCCAGTCTCGGTGGCGGTTAAGAGAAATGGGTGGTATTTTAGAGGGGAGCTCGTGTTTCCTTTTTTAGCCTCCATTTTTTATTTCAACGTAACTGAGTGCGAGTACCATTGTTGAGCCGAATGGAGCAATTACAAGTTTCGACCAAGTTCGAGACCCCGTAGACGCTGATTTTAAACACAATTTCGTTCTTTGTAATTGCAATAATTCGTTGATTGTGCGAAAAAAATTACATTTTCACATGAATTCAGGATTAAAACATGGTCTCAGGATTAGGCTTTGCTTGTTGATTTTATAGAATAGTTGATTATTATTTTAGGTAAAATAAAATATACAGAGAACTGCAAGATAGGGACAACCACACGAGACAAGTGAAGCAGAGAAAATGCTGAGTGATAAGATGGCATTTCCTTTTGATTTTTTTTCCCTCAGCTTGCACTCAAAGGCAGGAAACACAATCCTTCCTTATTGTTGCTCGTTTTGTAGCCCCAGTGTTCTGAGGGATTTAAACACTAGAAAGTGAAAATGACCTGGAATTACCATGTGAAACACAAAACACTGGTCCATTCAAAGGCAGCAGCACATCAGCCATGTCCATTTACAATGATACTAACTTGTGGGTTTTCAGTAGTGCTATTATTTTTGAGGAAAACTTTAGCATATTTCCAATCTTGATACTGATTCCAAACGATACCAGAATTAATAAGTGTTTTGTTATTTAATACTAAATGGTCTGCTATAAATGAAGGAAGATGTTCCTCCTCAACAATAAACTCAACCCCACTTTGAACGATGGCACTTTCCAGAATTGTAGGAGTGCCTTGGTTTGCATAAACACCCAAACCTAAACTACAAACAGCAAGTGCAACAAATGCTGTAATATTTGTTTTTTTCATAATTATAAATCCTCCAAATAAAAATAATTTATCTATAATACAACAATAAACTAAGATATAACTTATGTCAAGAAAATTGGACAGACTATTAAATATTAAAAATGAAAAAGAAGACCCCGATTTAGGAGGTCTTCTTTATTGACTTATTTTAAAAATATTTTATAATCAATATTTGTAGTTCCATCTATGCTTGCATCGTTGCTACGTGCAAAAAATACATAATCAAGAACATAATCACCATTATCAAAAATTTCCATTGATATAAAATCTGACTGACTAGGTTCTATAATTGTTGAGACGATATTAATATCATCACCTAAAAATTCTTTAATACCAGCAGTTATAGGAGCTTGGCCTGTATTTGTAACCCAAAAATGAGCTGTTTCAGCAATACGACTAGTTAGTGGGAAGCTTTCATTATAACGACCAGCATTTCTTAACTCACCATAAATAACAGCGTGGTCACTTTCTGGATTAATACCTTCAGCTGAAGCTACTTGAACGATGGCACTTTCTTGTGCGTACATTGGGCTAACCCCCATAGTAAAAGTTCCTAAAACTAATGCAGCTGCATATAATTTTTTTAGCATTTTGTTCCTCCTTAACAATTGTTATCATTAAGTATGTTTTTGAATAAATATACTATGTAAAATACATGATACATTGTAAATTAAAGCCAGTATTTTCAAATGATACATTTAATTACTTAATGATTAAGATATAATATTTATAATAATAATGAACTTGTAACTCACTATAAAGATAGTATAACAAATTATATTTTTTGTGCCAAAAGTTTGGACAAAAGGTAGAAATGTTTGGATAAAGCGCATTTTTTGATTAAAAATAGGGTTTTTCCCTATAAATTAAAGCTTTTACCATATTTATTTTATTTCTAGCAATAGGCAGAGTTTTATTATTTTTGAGTACAACATAGTGATTATCAACTTTATTTATGTAATTTACATTAACCAAAAGACTTCTATATATACGTACAAATTGAGTAGGTAACTTTTCTTGAATAGAGGTAAGGCTTCCTGTAAAATAATCACTTCCAGTAGTAGTTACTATTGTAATCTTTTTTTTACAGTTTTCAAAGTATATAATATCTTTTAAATCTACCCTCTGAAGGGAATAATCAGAAATATATACAAAGTTTGGAGTTTCAAGGCATATTTTCTTTTGTACCAACTCCAAAATATGCCAGATATCATTTATGGAAAGGTTATATGGCAAAAATTTAAGCGAATTAACATTTAGTAAATCTTCGTAATTTTCTACTGCTCTAGTAATAGTTGGTGGGTCTGGGATAAATACAAGTTGGGTTGAGTAATTTTCGAGGTTATTTCGTATAGTTAGCCCCGTTTTGAGTCCAGAAATTACATTTAAAAAGATTAAATCTAATTTATTTTTTAGTAGATAGTTGAATAATCCTTGTTCAGTTTCAAAGATTTCAATTTCTATATTAACTAAGTTAGTTTTACTATATTCCAAAATGAATGATTCAATTATAGTTGCTTTATTTGATAAAATTCCTATATAAAACATAAAAAATCTCCTTCGTATAAAGTTTGATTTGAGTATACTAAAAGAGCTGAATTAGAAATAGGACAAAAACAGGGTAATTCAAAAAATAAAATTACCCCGTTTTTGTCCTGTTATTAACATATGATAAAATATTATACTAATCTAAAAATATGCAGAAAGGAAGGATTAACATGAAAAAGAAAATTTTAGGCATTTTATTACCTATTTTTATGGTGATAACTATAATTGATAGTACAAATTTTGTGAACTCTAATATAGATAATAATTATATTCGTTCAAATGTTGTAAAAATAGAAAAATAAATTTTATTTTATAAGTTATTTAGTTCAAGTAAGCTTCCGTTAAAAAAATTGTTAATATAAAATAATTTGCTTAAAGAATTAATTTGAGTCATTAAAATTAAGTACTGATTTTTAATATTAGTACTTAATTTTTCTTTGCAAGTTAAATTATTCCAATAATTCCATGAGAAGTTATAAGCCAGCATTATCCAATCTTCAAATTGTCCTTGTTTATTTGTTTCTTGAAAGATTACTTGAATTAGTATATTAGATTTATCAAATTTTTTTGTATTTCCTAAAATACTAATAAAACTTCCTATAAAAAATACATAGGTATTGAAATTTGTAATTTTATTATTAGAAAAATCAAAATAAGTATTTAATGTATTTATCCACATATTCATTAAATCATATTCTTGGGCGTTCTCAAGAGATATAAAGATTAGGCAGATGATATATACTTCCTTCTTAGTAAAATGCAAATGTTCTTGCTCAAATATAGTATCCGTTGGGATAGTAATAGCCAAAATTTTTTCTAGCTCCTTTGCATATTCCAAAGGGGTTAAAGTTGGGTTTATCATTTCTCCAATAGTCAATTCTTTATGCTTAATGTATTGCAAATTTACAGGGATATCTAAATTTAGGTGTCCCTGTACTTGTTGCAACGTTTCATAAGCTTCCTCATATCTTCCATTAGAAGTTAAATATGTTAATTTTGAGAATAATTCAAACATATCCATATTATCAATCTTAATATTATCGCTATATAAATCCCCTGTTAAATTTAAATTTTTCAAAACTTTTTGGGCTTGCTTTGGTTGTAAATTATGATGATTATTTTCCACCCTAGAGATAGAGCGTGGGTCTTTAATACTATTTGTAAGTTCAGCAAGCTTACTTTGGGAATACCCATAAATATTACGTCTATACTTTATAACTTCAGAAATATTGTAATACCCTTGGCTTTTTAAACAGTCTATTTCAATCAAATTATCATTATTTGGATTGATATTATATGTGCTACAAAAATCCACCATAGATTTACGCCACATTTCCAAATTTTTATATTCAGAAGTATTTTTAGAGTTAAGTAAAGTAATTTTAATTTCTAATATACAGTCAAAATTATAAAATTCTTGTTGACATCTCATAATTTCAATAGCTTTATCGCACATTTCTAACAAAAATTTATTCTCATAATTTTTTATTAGGTAGGTTGATAATGAGCAAATTAATTTGATAAAACATCTACGTTTTGTAGTTACTTCAAGAGAACTTTTTGATAAATAAATTAATAACTCTAGGCTATCTTTAAAATTACGGCAAGCATCATAATATTTTAAAATTAGAAATACTTCAAAACCATCTAATATAAGTGTATTGATATTAACAATTTCAAAATTTGGTACAGTTTGTAAAATTATTTTTTTGTAGCTATTGGGGTGTATAGATATATTTTTCATTTCCAAAAGTTTAAGTTGGATATAATTTGTATATTGAGTATAAATATTTGTATGACTCATTAAATTAGTATATTTAACTAAAAAATTTTTTGCCTCATTCAAATCTCCATCAAAAATGGAGTCACAAATTTGATTTCTAAGCAATTCAAGTTCATATTCCTCATTAGAAACAAAATGTTCAAAGAAGTTTGCTGGCACATCTAACCTAGACAAAATCCTATCCAAAAGAAGCTTGTCTCCATTTAAAATTCCATCTTCAATTTTGCCATATCGACTATTTAAAAGCAATCCTTCACTTAATTTGCGTTTAGAGATACCAAGTTGAGTTCGTTTATAAGATATAAAGTCTATTATAAATGTCATGTATTCCCCCTAGAAAATGTATTTATAATTATTATACAGTAATGAAGATTTCAGTTCAATACAGTTGGCTATGCTAACAATTTGAGATAAACAATTTGCTCATAACTTTTAAAGCAAATAAAAAGGTAATATTTAACAATATAATAAAAAGCAACTTTTTATAAAAAAGAATATTAATTGACTTGACATATTTAAAAAAATATACGAAAATAATTGTTATAATGATGTGATAATATAACAAGTTGCACAAGTTATAACAGGGAGGATTATTATGGCGACAATTAAAGATGTAGCAAAAGAAGCAAATGTAGCAATATCAACGGTTTCAAACGTATTAAATAATGTGGATATTGTTAGTGAAAAGACTAGAGAGAAGGTGTTGGAGGCGGCCAAAAAGCTAAATTATGTACCAAATTTGAATGGTAAATTTTTAAAACAAACTAGGTTAAATGTTTTAGGGTTATTTCTAACAAATGTGGAAGGGCCGTTTTATAATCAATTAATAGGAGCAATGCACAGTGAATGTAGGAAATTTGGATATGGCCTTACAGTTTTTTTAAATGATGCAAATAATGTAGAGGAGTCTATACAAGCGATTTTGGGGAAACGAGTTGATGGGGCTATAATTTTGAACGAAACTATAAAAGATAACCATATTGAAATACTATCAAAATTTGATATGCCTATTGTATTTTTGGATAGAAAAATTGAATATCAAAATTTAAAAAGTGTGGTTATAGATAATTTTGGTGGGATAAAACTTGCAATGGAATACTTGATTTCTCAAGGGATTACAAAGTTTGGATATGTGCATGGAGTTAGCAATAATTATGATCAACTTCAAAGATATGCAGGATATAAAGAAATACTTTTATCAAATGGATTTTTGGTTGATGAACGGTTTGAGATACGTGGGGAGTACTATGAAGAAGCGGCTTTTGCGGCAATGAATGAGTATATTAAAGGCAAAAATGAACTACCACAAGCGTTTGTTGCGGCAAATGACCAAATGGCGATTGGTTGTATTGAGGCTCTTCGAGAAAATGGTTTTGATGTTCCAAAAGATGTGTTAATAGTTGGTTTTGATAACATTGAACCTAGCAAATATTATGGATTAACAACGGTTGATATTTGTGCTGAACAAATTGGGGAAGTAGCTGTTAATATTATTGATAATATACTATCAGGAAAAAAGCCTCCAAATACAGAAGTTCCAATTAAGTTAATATGTAGAAGTTCTACAATGTTACAACTAGAAAAATAAGACCATATTACTAAAAACTTATATATTAATTAGTTTAAATTGTAAGAAGTTAACGGTATATAAAGTTTTTAGTAGAATTTATATTGACAATTTTTGAAAATAAAAGTTATAATAGAGCCATAAATAAAAACGTTTTTATCTATAGCTTTATTTTTTTTGTTAATTTATAAAAACGTTTTTAGTAGATTGAAATTTGTGTTATAGGAGGAATTTATGAAGCTTATATTTGCAGATGAATTTGATGTTGACGGTCTTCCAAACCCTGATAATTGGGGGTATGATGTGGGTGGTCATGGTTGGGGTAATGATGAGCTTCAATATTATACAGATTGTGGCAATGCTGTAGTTAGAAATGGTTGCCTTGAGATTGAGGCACGAATTGAGCAAAAGGAAAACAACAAATATACTTCAGCTAGGTTAGTTAGTAGAAATAAACAAGATTGGTTGTATGGCAAAATAGAAGTCCGTGCAAAGTTACCAAAAGGCATAGGAACATGGCCAGCGATATGGCTTTTACCTACCGATTGGGAATATGGAGGGTGGCCAGACTCTGGAGAGATTGATATTATGGAACACGTTGGCTACGATCAAAACACTATTCATGGGTCAGTACATACTTTGGCATATTTTCACAAAATTAATACCCATAAAACGAAAACTTTGTACATCGAAAATGTGAGCGATGAGTTTCATATTTATGCAGTGGATTGGCAACCAAATAAGGTGTCTGTTTCTGTAGATGGCAATGTATATTTTGAGTATTGTCCAACGGATTATGTGCAAAATCCGACTTTTGCAGAGTGGCCATTTGATAAAAAAATGCATCTTATAATAAACATCGCAGTAGGTGGTGGCTGGGGTGGTTTAAAAGGTGTTGATGACGGTATTTTTCCACAAAAAATGTACATTGATTATGTTCGAGTTTATTCTCACGAAGATTAGAAAGGATTTGATATTATGAATTATTGGTTAGAAAATGAAACTTTTTGTATTAAAAATTATGATAAACTTCCTCCATTTTCAAGCTTCCTTCCGGGGCTTGCTGGAATAAAAGGTATTCCGATTTGGGTTTTTTACACAAATAGAGGGCAAGGCATTAATAGTTTTGGGGTGAACAATAAAGATGAGGCAATTATGGAGTTTAACCCTGCAAATACAGCGTATGAGAACACTTCTTTAAAGGGTTTTAGAACTTTTATTAAGAAAGATGGTACGTTTTTTGAGGCTTTTAATAACTATTTAGATGATTGCGAAAGAACTATGTACATCAATGCAAATAGTGTAAAACTTGTAGAAATTGATCACGATAAAAATATTCAAGTAGAAGTTTCTTATTATGTTTTGCCAAATCAAAATATTGGTGCGTTAGTTCGTGAAGTTGTGATTACAAATTTATCGGGTGAAAGTATTGAACTTGACGTGTTAGATGGTATGCCAAAAATTATTTCTTATGGTATCAAAAACAGTGATTTTAAAGCCGTTTCAAACTTACTTAGAAGTTGGAGCTTAGTAAAAAATATCGAAAACGATGTTCCATATTATACTTTGATTGCTGCTAGTGATGACTCTGCCGAAGTTGCAGGCGTTGAGGGTGGGTACTTTTACGCTTCGTTTATTGATGGGCAAAAATCAAAAGTGATTTATGATGTGGATACTGTTTTTGGGCAAGATACATCACTTCAAATGCCTGTAGCATGGATTAAAAATGGAGTTGTATCAAGCCAAGTTTTTGAAAATAAAGTACCTTGTGGATTTAGCTCAGTAATAAAAACTTTAGCTCCAAATGACACAATAAAAATCAATTCAGCTATTGGATTTGCTGGTTCAGAAGAACTTTTAAATAATAACGTTAATAGTTGGGACACAGAATTTTTTGCAGATAAATTAGCTCAAGCAAACGAATTAATTAAAGATTTTACAAACGATGTTGACACAAAAACTTCTAAGCCGATTTTTGATGAATATATTAAACAAACGTACTTGGATAACTTTTTACGTGGTGGATATCCATATGTATTTGGTGAAAGTGGTAAAGTTGTACACTTGTTTAGTAGAAAGCATGGTGACCCAGAGAGAGATTACAATTTCTTTTCTATAGCAGGTGAATTTTATTCTCAAGGAAATGGGAACTTTAGAGATGTTTGCCAAAATCGCAGAAATGATGTATTTTTTAATCCTCAAATTGGTGATTTTAATGTGCAAAATTTCTTTAGTTTAATCCAAACTGATGGATTTAATCCATTAGAAATCCGTCCAAGTACGTTTTCTATTAAGGAGGAATGCAAAGATGAAGTTGCTAGTTTGGTGCAGAAATCATTTGAAAATGGTGAAGTAATTTCTAATTTATTATTAGATAAATTTACACCAGGAGCAATTTCTAATGCGATAGCTAAAAATAATATTTTGGTTTTAGTTGATGAAACTGAATTTATTACTCAAGTTATGGAGATGTCAAATACAAATTTAGAAGCAGGATTTGGAGAAGGATTTTGGAGTGACCATTGGGATTATTTGATGGATTTGGTAGAAAATTATTTGCTTGTATTCCCTGATAAATCTAAAGAATTGTTGTTTGAGAATAAAAAATAAAGATATTATTCTAGTCCAGAAAAAGTTATGCCAAGAAGCACAACATTTGTATTAAACAAAGATAAAGTTAGAAAATATGGGGCATTAACTGTTGATAAAGATAAATTAGCCCAAGAAGGATTTGATACAAAAGGTACAAATTGGCTAAAAGATATTGATGGAAATATCATTGAAACTACTCTATTTACTAAGATGATGGTTCTTGTTGCCAACAAATTTTCACTTCTTGACCCAATGGGAATGGGTATTGAGATGGAAGGTGGAAGACCAGGGTGGAATGATGCTATGAATGGTCTTCCAGGGATTTTTGGAAGTGGAATGTCAGAAACTTTGGAACTTGTGAGATTGATTAAGTTTGTACTAGAGTCGATTGAAAATAGAGAAGAAGCAATAATTTTACCAGCAGAACTTTCAACGTTTGTTCAAGAATTATATTTAGCAACGAAAATTGAAGACGATTACAAGTTTTGGGATAGTATTTCTACTGCACGTGAGCAATACGCAGAGGTTACAAGACTTTCATTATCTGGCAAAGAAACTAGCATAAATATTTTGGGTCTACGTACAATTTTGGAGGCATTTTTAGAAAAATTGAAGGCTGGAATGGATAGAGCTATTGAAATTGGAAACGGAGTTATGCCTACTTTCTTTGCATATGAGGCTACAAAATATGAAATGAGAGTTGATGAAAACGGTGAGCAAATCATTAGTCATTATGGTTTACCAACGGTTGATGTATTGGAATTTAAGCTAAATCCAATTCCTAACTTTTTGGAAGGTCCGGCAAAAGTATTAAAGCAATTGCCAATTGAAGAGGCTCGCAAAATGCACAATGCTGTAAAAGATACAGATATTTATGATCCACAGTTAAAGATGTTTAAAACGTCAGGAACTTTGGAAGATGTCACTCATGAAACGGGTAGAATTCGTGCATTTACAGCTGGTTGGCTTGAGAGAGAAAGTGTATTTTTACATTTGGAATATAAATATTTTTATGGGTTGCTAAGAGCTAACTTATACGAAGAATTTTTTGAGTGTATAAATGATGCATTAATTCCATTTTTAAATCCTCAAGTGTATGGAAGAAGTACCCTTGAAAATTCATCGTTTATAGCATCAAGTGTAAACCCTGACCCAGCAACTCATGGGCGTGGATTTGTGGCAAGGCTTACGGGTGCAGGTGCTGAAATGATGTCGATGTGGATTAAGATGTTTGTTGGAAATGATGGTGGATTTAAGGTTGAGGAAGATAAATTGACGTTTAAATTTGCACCAGTGTTGCCAAATTGGTTGTTTGATGAAGAGGGTGAAGCGTCGTTTACATTGTTAGCAAATACAAAAGTAACGTATATAAATCCTTCTAAAATCAATACTTTTGATGGATTAGGAGCAACTAAAGTTCAATATAGTATTAACGGAAATATAGTTGAGCTTGATGGAAATTGTATTGTTGATGATGCTGAAAATTTACGAAATGGCAATATTGAATGGATTAAAGTAACTTTAGGTTAATTTGAGGGGTATTCCCCTCTTTATAATAGGAGGTAAATAATGGTAAAAGTTGGAGTTCCTTTAAAGGGTTTTGCAGATTTTTCGAGAAAAGTAGCAGCAGATGGAGCAGTATTATTAAAAAATGATAATGAGTTTCTTCCTTTTAAAAAGGGAGAGCAAATAGCAGTTTTTGGAAGATGCCAATTTGAATATTATCGTTCGGGAACTGGCTCAGGTGGTTCTGTAAATACAGAGTATAAAACTGATTTTATTAATAGTTTGATTGAGAGAGATTTTGTTACGATTGATGAGAATTTGAAACAAGTTTATGAAAATTGGTTGGAACAAAATCCGTTTGATAATGGTGGTGGTGGCTGGGCTGCTGAACCGTGGTCACAAGCTGAAATGCCTCTTACTGATGAGATTGAAACTACTGGAAATAAAGCGATTGTAGTAATTGGGCGTACTGCTGGAGAGGATAAAGACAACTTGGCAACAGCAGGAAGCTACTATCTAACAGATGATGAATTGAGTATGATTGAGTTTGCCAAATCTCGTTTTGATAAAGTTGGAATTGTTCTTAATGTTGGAAATATTATTAATATGGCAAATTTTGATGCTGACATGATAATTTACGCTTGGCATGGTGGCATGGAAGGTGGAAATGCTATTGTTGATGTGTTAGTTGGTGATGTAAATCCAAGTGGAAAGCTTCCAAATACGATTGCTGAACATATTGATGATTACCCATCTACAATAAATCATGGTGGTACGGAGCAAAATATTTATCAAGAAGATATTTATATTGGATATAGATATTTTGAAACTTTTGGCAAAAATAAAGTTATGTATCCTTTTGGATTTGGGTTATCATATACAACTTTTGATATAAAAAATATTACTGGTACTCAAACTGAAACTGGCATAAAAGTTTTTTGTGAAGTACAAAATACTGGAACTTATTCAGGAAAAGAAGTTGTTCAAGTTTATGCTCAGTTGCCACAAGCAAACCTTGGGAAACCTGCCAAAACGCTTGTAGGCTTTGTAAAAACTGGTTTACTTGCTCCTAATGAAACTCAAAATATTTGTATCGAAGTTTTAAATTATACTATAGCATCTTATGATGATAGTGGAATTACAGGGTATAAATCGGCGTATGTTCTTGAAGATGGAGAATACATTTTTCATGTTGGAAACAGTATAAGAAATACCGAAATTGCACTAAAGTATTTTATTGCTGAAACTAGAGTTATTGAGCAGTGTCAAGAAGCTATGGCACCAACTCAATCTTTTACACGTATGCGACCATTTGGAAATTGTGTAGCATATGAAAATGTACCAACAAAAACAGTAGATTTGGCTCAAAGAATTGAGGAGAATATTTCTTCACAAATTGAAATTACAGGTGATGTTGGAATAAAATTAGTTGATGTTACTGCTGGCAAAAATACAATTGAAGAATTTGTAGCTCAGTTAACAATTGAGGATTTGCAAACAATTGTTAGAGGTGAAGGAATGAGTCACCCTCAAGTAACACCAGGCACAGCCTCAGCATTTGGAGGGGTTACAAACCATCTTAGAAGCCTTGGTATTCCATTAATGTGTACGGCAGATGGGCCATCTGGGCTACGTATGGAAAGTGGGCTAAAATCAACTCAATTGCCAATTGGAACTTTATTGGCATCAACTTGGGACGCTCCATTAATTGAACAGTTATATGAGATGGAAGGTCAAGAATTAAAAAGTAACTATGTTGATGTATTGTTAGGGCCTGGGTTAAATATTCACAGAAGCCCATTAAATGGTAGAAACTTTGAATATTTCTCTGAAGACCCTCTTCTCACAGGAAAAATGAGTAGTGCAATAGTTAGGGGAATTTCTGCTGGAGGAGCAATTGCCACACTAAAACATTTTGCTTGCAACAGTCAAGAAACTTATAGACATGATATAAATTCGGTAGTTTCTGAGCGTGCTATACGTGAAATTTATTTGAAAGGGTTTGAGATTGCTGTAAAAGAGGGAAATGCAAAAAGTATTATGACAGCATACAACCCTATTAACGGGATTTGGACTGCCTCTAACTATGATTTAAATACTACAATTTTGCGTAATGAGTGGAAGTTTGATGGATTAGTAATGACTGACTGGTGGGCAAGAATGAACGATTGTGTAACTGGTGGTGAAGGCACACGTGAAAATGTGGCAAGTATGGTAAAATCTCAAAATGATGTGTACATGGTTGTTGGAAATTATGGTGCTGAAAACAATGAAAATAACGATAACTTGAGTCGAAATTTAGAGGAAGGCAAGAGTGGGTGTGGTCGCTGCAGTCCTTTTTTATTCTGTTTTCTCAAGATCACGAAATAATGGTTTTATTAACTTGTGATAACAGGATAACTTAATGCATTATCACGAGATAACAGTTATGGAATTTTCGATATCCCATGTTGGGGCAGGATCACCTGTGAGTATCATTCTGTGCCCAGCTGGCTAGCTCTTCAGCCCTGTTACTATGGCAACCGAGGCCGTGCTGTAGATATACCCTTATCGGGCAGGCCTCCTCTGACAGGCTGTCTCCATTCTATTACATTATTCTCTAGCTATAGATTAGCAGGAGGGTATAAATGTTGGGTAGACCTGTCAGAACTGACCTTACATCGCACTCTACCCTGTGTATTTTGATGTCACTTCTCCTTGATCAAGTTTCTTCATAAAGTTTCCTTCAACTTAAGTCATCAGAGTCTCCGAGTCTTGTTTCTGCCTGGAAGTTGAGTTTGTCCAAAATTACACGACACCATTGTTGAACAAAAACTAGATCCTTCATCAAAATTTTTGTTTTTGGTATGGAGATCGTAAACCATCTTACTTTTTTGTGGACATAAGCACTAAATGTCCATTATTTTCACAACAGTCAGCATGACTGCAATCTACCCCATTCTTCTCCATGTGTCTCCAGCGTAGTTAATAAATGTGGTGCATCATTCAGAAATAAAAAGTGGTGCAGGCATGAAATACAGTAGTGTTGATTGTCATTCTGCGGAGTGACTCAAAACCGTTTAACGCATACAGACGAGTTGACCGTTCCGCTTATACCACGGTCAACAATTTAAAATGAAAGCACTCACAAAGTTTCGGTGAAAGTTCTGCACTCAAAATCATATTTTCATGTAATTTGTGGTCAAGCTATAAAGTTTTAAACAAACAATAATTCTGTTTCCCTGGCAACACCTGAGGGTTTGACTAATACCTGGAACAATCATTGCAATCCCATACAATCCTTATGTAACGAAAATGTAGTTCACTACTCCAGTAAATAGGACGGACCATAAGTATGACTTAATGAGAGATTAACCAGTCCACTCAGCTCACTGAACCGGCTGCTAGCCAGAGAGCTGATGTTATGCAAGCAAGGTTCATAATCAGCGGCGTTGCATAGACAAACAGTAGGTTAAATATGGGATAATGCCCGAAGAGGTGTCCATTATCAGAAATGAATGGACGATGGTGAGGCGTTGCTTCTGCAGAGTGGACAATGGACACCTCGAAGGGCATTATCCCGCTTATACCATGGTCACTTACGAAAGAAATAAATATTAAATCAATTATTAATACGTTAATGGTTTTTTTTAACGCTAAAATCGTAAGTTTTTCACAAGAAGCAGCTGAGTGGACTATTTAATATCTCTCGTTGTGACGCGTTGCCAAGGTAACCGGCTCTGGCCACAGAACCTGCAGCTCGGTCAGCCGCAGCTGT
>MDSP01000141.1_pt1 | contig 16052 bp, 13 predicted proteins | sample 1005811 | NCBI WGS metagenome assembly MDSP01 (sample SAMN05526596, study PRJNA338239) | gut metagenome | isolation source: stomach gut content | host: Naso elegans | place: Saudi Arabia: Red Sea | collected 2011-04
GCTAGACAGGATTTTAAGAAATTGAATATTGCTGTTATAAATGGTTAGAATAGTAGACAGAGAAAGGATTGAGTATATTGAAAGAAGAAGCACAACAACAAAAACTGACATTTAAAATTAAGCTAGACCAACTTTTGCAATTAGCTCGTGACAAAAATGGAGTATTAGAGCAAAAAGAAATTAGCGACGCTTTTGGAGAATTAGAACTTGAACCAGTACAAATAGAACAAGTGTATGAATATTTAGAGTCACAGAGTATAGATATAATAGGCGATATGATTGAAATCGAAAACCCAGTAGAAGATGAGGAAATAGATTTTAGTTTGCCAGAAGGAATTAGCATTGATGACCCTGTACGAATGTATCTAAAAGAAATAGGGAAAGTTCCTTTGTTATCAGCCGAAGAAGAAATACGATTAGCACAGCGTATGGAGGAAGGTGACTCGGAGGCGAAAAAGCGTCTTGCAGAAGCAAACTTACGTTTAGTTGTAAGTATAGCAAAACGTTATGTTGGACGTGGTATGTTGTTTTTAGACTTAATCCAAGAAGGAAACTTGGGACTTATTAAAGCAGTTGAAAAGTTTGATTATCGTAAAGGTTATAAATTTAGCACATATGCAACTTGGTGGATTAGACAAGCAATAACACGTGCAATTGCTGACCAAGCTCGTACAATAAGAATACCAGTTCATATGGTTGAGACGATTAACAAACTTATGCGTGTTTCAAGACAACTTCTTCAAGAACTTGGGCGTGAACCTCAACCTGAAGAAATTGCTGTACAAATGGAAATGACTGTATCCAAAGTACTGGATATTATGAAAATATCGCAAGAGCCTGTTGCTTTAGAAACTCCTATCGGGGAAGAAGAAGATACAAGTCTTGGTGATTTTATTCCTGACGATGATGCACCTGCACCAGCCGAAGCAGCAGCTTTTACTTTGTTAAAAGAACAACTTATAGAAGTGCTTGATACACTTACAGAGCGTGAACAAAAAGTATTGCGTCTTAGATTTGGATTAGACGATGGTAGAGCTCGCACTCTAGAAGAGGTAGGCAAAGAGTTTAGTGTGACTCGTGAACGTATTAGACAAATTGAGGCTAAAGCACTAAGAAAACTTCGACACCCAAGTCGTAGCAAAAAACTTAAAGATTATTTGGAATAAGAAGGTGTGTACAAAAGATGAAATTATCAAATAGACTACAAATAATAGCAAGTTATGTACCTAAAGGAACTAGACTTGCGGATATAGGTACTGACCACGCTCATATTCCAGCATATCTTAGCAACAAAGTTGAATATATTATCGCAAGTGATAAAAATGCTGGACCGCTAGAAAACGCCAGAAGAAATACACAAAACTTATCAAATGTAGATATAAGACTTGGAGATGGACTGAGTAGTATATATTTAACAGATAATATACAAACTATAATTATAGCAGGTATGGGGGGATACGTCATACAAGATATTTTAACAGCTGGACTTGATATAGTTCAAAATGCACAAAAATTGATTTTGTCCCCACACACTGCACAAGATGAAGTTGTCAAGTTTGTAACAAATATTGGATTTAAACTTGTAGCAAAACATCAAATAGAAGATAGCGGAAAATATTATACAATAATAGTTGCCGACAATATAAAATTCTATAAAGGAGAGAAAAACATGTATACAGTAAAAGATGTTATGGAAAAATTGGAATATCTTGCACCTGTAAATATAGCTGAAAGTTGGGATAACGTTGGAGTGTTAATCGGTGCTGATGATGAACCAGTGTCAAAAATAATGTGTGCATTAGATATTAATGATGCCATTGTTGATGAAGCGATTGAGAAAAAAGTTGATTGCATAGTAACACACCATCCATTTATATTTTCTGCATTCAAAAAGATTGACTATAACACGCCAATTGGACGTAATATAAGAAAGCTAATTATGAATAAAATTTCTGTAATTTCAATGCATACTAACTTTGATAGTGCATTTGGAGGTATAAATGACATAATATGTAAGAGGCTTAATATTACTGGAACAAAAGTGCTTAATAATTTTGGGTATACGGAACATAAATATGGACTTGGTAGGTTTGGAATGACTACACCAATTACATTAGATGAACTTATATCAAAAGTGAAATCGTGTTTTGGAATAAATCACCTTAGATTAATAGGAACAACTAATCAGCCTATTAAAACTATATCGGTGTGTTCAGGTAGTGGGAGTACGCTTATTGGAGAGGCAGCGGCTGTGTCACAAGTATTTATTACAGGCGATATGAAGTTTCATGAAGCACAAGACGCTATAAGTAAGGGTCTAGTTGTGTTAGACGTTGGGCATTATGCAAGCGAACAAATAGCTATACCATATCTTAAAGAGTATATTGAAAATAACATTGATGTTGAGGTAGTATGCACAAAAATTGACGCAGAAGTATTTAGCCTAGCCTAAAAATAAAGAGGTGGGAAAACATGAGTAATGACAGAAGTTATCAAAGAACAGCAACTCTTATTTTAGTAGTTGCTGTAAGGAAGCTGTTTAATGAAGAAATATTTATAAACAATTGTATCGCAGGGGGATATTTTTGCGAATTTAGAACACCAGGTTTAGCGACACCAGAAAATGTAGAGAGAATAAAAGTTAAAATGCAACAAATTATAGACGCTAATGTGCCTGTAAAAAAAGAAGTACTAAGTTTGGAAGATGCTATGATTGTATTTGGGCGTGAACGTGATAAAAAAGAATTGCTTAAATACAATACAAATAGCGTTATAGAAACGTATGACCTTGAAGGAGTTCGTGACTATTTTGAGATGGTGCCATCAACAGGTGTAATTAAATCTTTTGATTTATATTGCTATGAGGAAGGTTTTATATTACAACTTCCAAATGACATAAATGTAGCTAATTTACCAAAGCTTTCTAAAACGGTTAGAGAAGCTAAAAATTGGGCAAGAATGTTGGGGGTAGACGTAATATATTCCTTAAACAAAAAGATTATTGAAGGAAAGACGCAGGAACTTGTACAAATTTCTGAGGCATTACATGAAAAAGAAATTTCTGATATTGCCGACCGCATTAGATACTTTAAAAACCGTAAAGTTGTACTAATAGCAGGACCATCTTCGTCTGGTAAAACGACATTTGCAAAAAGATTGGCTATACATCTAAAAGTGTTTGGAATTACACCAAAGCTTATTTCAATGGATGATTATTTTGTTGATAGAGAGTTTACACCTCTTGATGAAAATGGCGAATATGACTTTGAAAGTATTGATGCTGTAAATACAAAATTATTTAATGAACATATTTCGGCACTAGTAGATGGTAAAAAAGTTGAAATTCCTACTTTTGATTTTAAGCAGGGTAAAAGTGAACTAAAAGGTAATTTTATTCAACTAGAACAAGATGATGTGTTAATTGTTGAAGGGATACACGCTCTTAATGACAAAGCAAGTTATAGTGTTGATAGTGAACAAAAATTCAAAATTTATGTAAGTGCTTTGACTGCACTTAACGTAGATTATACAAATAGAATACCAACGACAGATGTTAGACTTATTCGTAGAATAATTAGAGATAATCGCTATAGAGGTGTTACACCTGAACAAACGTTATCAAGATGGGATTCAGTTAAAAAGGGCGAATCAAAAAATATTTTTCCGTTTCAAGAACAAGCAGATGTATTTTTCAATACTACACTTATATATGAGCTACCAGTTCTTAGACAACAGGCGGAAGCATTATTATTCACAATAGAGAGAGATTCGGATTATTATGCTGATGCGAGAAGGCTGTTGCAATTTTTACAATATTTTGTAGGAATAGATGCAGACTTAGTGCCACAAAATTCACTGCTTAGAGAATTTATAGGTGGAAGTTGTTTTGAATAGATAATAAAAAAGGGGGCTTATGCCCCTCTGTTTCTATGCAACGATAAAATATCATCTTTCCAATATAATCTAACTCTATTTATTGATTTGACTGGGGTCAACTTTCCTTTATTAACCAACTCGTCTAAGTATTGTCGTGAACAATTTAGTAAAGTTGTTGCTTCAGCGGTAGTTATAATTTCTAATTGAATAAATTCTAGCAGTGTATCCTTAGTTTGAAATGCATAAGTCATAATTTATTCCCCCTTTTTCTAAATTTATCTGAATTTAGATAAACCTATTACCATTTTAAAGCAAAATGTACAATAATACAATTAGCTATTTTATATATATTTCTATAAGTATATCGGCATAATTTTACTGTTTCTTCACAAAAATAATTTATAATTGATAAAACAACTAAATGAGGTGATAAATATGAATATATTAATGATAGAAGATGAGCAACGTGTAGCGGATATTGTGACCAAATATTTACAAAAAGAAGGGTATAGTGTATTTACACATTATAATGGAATAGATGGATATAATGCTTTTATTGATAACAAAATTGATGTAGTGTTATTAGATTTAATGTTACCGGATATTCAAGGGGAGGAGCTTTGTAGACGAATGAGAGAAAAATCAAATGTCTATATAGTGATGCTAACTGCTAAAGGAACTTTAGATAATAAAATTGACGGTTTCTCAATTGGGGCGGATGAATATTTAGTTAAACCTGTAAGCCCAAGAGAGCTTGTTGCACGGGTCAATGCACTTAGAGAAAGAAAAGATAGAGAAAACAATAAAGATGTATTGATGTTTGATAAAGGTAATTTGAAAATATATCCAGAAGAACGACTTGTAAAATTAAACAATCAATCTATAAACTTAACGCCTAATGAATTTGATTTATTGTTGCATCTTGCGAATTCACCAGGCCGTGTATACAGTCGTGAGCAACTGATTGAGGCAGTTATGGGGATTGAGTTTGATGGGTTTGATAGAACTATTGACGTGCATATAAAAAATTTGCGTAAGAAAATTGAGGAGGACACAAAACATCCGAAATTTATAAAAACTGTAAGTGGAGTAGGGTATAAGCTTGACGGAGATGTGGCATGATTTCGTTAAGAAAGCAAATGTTCGCACTATTTTTAGGGACAGGTTTGATTATTGTAATGTTGGTAAGAATAGTCATAAATACAACTATGTATTATGAGTTTGAAACTTATTTGGAATCAAATGTGGAATACATCGCTATGAGTATTGCAAATAAAGTGGTGGGAGATTATAACGGAAATATAACAATTAAAGATACTGTTAAACAAAATATTTACTCGCATTTTACAGTTAGTAAGTGTGCGATTATGATACAAGATGACAAGAGAAATAATATTTATGGTGTATCTAAAACTGATCTAGTAGCAGAAATTTATCGAGACAAAAATTTTTCAGCTCCTATGCCTCCAGATTTTGTGGACTCACTTGAATATATAGAAATTGAAATACCTGTAATAAGAAATGATGAAATTCTTGCTTACGTGCAAGTTGGATACTTCCCATTATTTTTGTTTACGATTGAAGATACAGATTTTCAAGCAAAAATAAATAGTAGCATTCATATGACAGTCTTAATAACTATGGGCTCGTCAATATTGGTTGCCTTATATTTAACTAGAATGTTTTCTAAGCCAATATACGCTATTTCTGAGGCATCTATCGAGCTTGCAAAAGGTAACTATGAATATAGATATTTAAATCGTAGCAAAATACATGAAATCGAGACATTGAGATATAGTATAAATAACCTAGCGGAGCGTCTTGAAGAAGAAGATCAAACAAGAAAAAAATTAATATCGGACGTGTCTCATGAAATTAGAACTCCACTTCACGTTTTGCAAAGTAATTTAGAAGCAATGATTGATGGCATTTATCCAACAGACGAAGAACAAATGCTTGCATTACACAAAGAAGTTGTGCGATTTAGTACGTTGCTTAGTAATTTGGATAAGCTTAAAGGTGTGGAGTCTGCAGAGCCGTGTGAATTAGCACATGTAAATCTAAACAAAGAACTTACTGATGTATATAATAATTTTAATATTAAAGCAATTGAGTCGGAAATGGAATATAACTTAAATATAACGAAAACGGTAAATACAATCGTAAATATAGATACAAACGGATTTAGACAAATAATGACTAATTTATTATCAAATGCTTTCAAATTTACTCACCAAGGAAGTGTTGGTATTCGCACCGAAATTAAAGGAAAGTTTGTAATAATCGAAGTGAAAGATACAGGAATTGGTATTAACAAAGAAGATCAAAAATATATATTTGATAGAATGTATCGAGGAGATAAAAGCCGTGAGCAGTATGCTGGCAGTGGTATCGGGCTTACAATTGCAAAAAAACTTGCTGTTCAAATGGGTGGAGAAATATTTTTGCAAAGTAAAGAAGGCAAAGGTACATCTTTTTATATACATTTGCCTATTGTGAGCAATGAGAAAATCAAAATTAAACACTAAATTACAATGCTTTAGCAAATTAAAGCAAGAGAGTCAAACACCCCCCCCTTAATGATTTTAATTACATTTGGGGGGGTTTTATTAATCACGTCTAGCCATATCCATCAGCGTTTTAAGTGATACTCCAGTGCTGTTGTTTGATGAACTATTTGGAGGGGTTTGGACTTGGATAGTTTTTAAGTACGGTTGCAAGCGTTCGGCAAATTCATCAAGAGTTACGCTTTGAACCCAAACGAATCCCGGGCCTGTCATCTTTGTTAGAAATAATCCTTCGCCCCCAAAAAGTATATTTTTAAATCCCCTAGAGGCTTGAACTTCAAAAGCAACATCTTCAGTAAAAGCAACTAAATTTGATGTATCGACATATAAAACTTCTCCGTCATCTAGTTCTTTTGTAACAACATTGCCTGCTGTTTCTAAAAAAACCATGCCCTCACCTTGAATTTTTTGTAACATAAAGCTTTCACCGCCAAAAAATGCTGCTCCCAAATTTTTAGTAAATCCAACGCTTACATCAATATTTGTAGTTGATGCCAAAAACGCTGTTTGTTGTGCCATAATAGCGATATCTCCGTCCATTTCAATGTCCAGAATCTCTCCAGGGAATGTTGAGGACAATGAGATTTGAGAATTATGTGCTTGTGCCGTAAAAATATTTAAGAAAACGTTTTCTTTAGTTAAATATCTTTGGAATGCTTTTCCGACATCACCAACTTCAGTATCCATTCTCATTGTGCCGTCCATACATATCATTGCCCCTTTTTGGGTGCGGAGCTGCTCGCCTTCATCAAGCGTTACATTTATTATAGGTGAAATTTGTCCGATTATTTCATATCTCATTTTGTTACTCCTAACGTCTAATTTGTTTTACATTTCTAACTTTATTTTGTGATTTTTTGAATGTATACATTCGGTGGTCAGCAAGACCTACAAGTGCATTGGTATCCAAACCATCTGTTTCATCAATGTTTACAATGCCATAACTTATTGATGTATCATAAGGTTTGTCGTCTTGTTTACTAAGAATATTGACATCACCATACACTGCTAAAGTGCTTTGCATAGCTTTAAACTTGTCGTCCTCAGCACCAACAACTAAAAATTCATCACCACCAAGTCGACATACTAGTGCATCGGCAAAATATCGCTTTAATATGTCAACAACTTTTAATATATAGTAATCGCCTTCGGTATGTCCAAATGTATCGTTTACTGTTTTAAGACCGTCCATATCTATAAAGCAAACATAAAAGTTGATGTTATGCTCTTTATAAAAGTTAATACGTTCAATTCCCACGTCACGCAAAAATAAATCTGTAAAGCTGTCTTTATAAACTGTAGCATTCAAAGTTTTTATGCGTTCTTCTTCTTCAGCAACTAACGATTTATACAGTTCAAACTGTTCAAGCTCCATTTGTAGTTGTGCGAATAAATAGCTATACACAATAGCAAGCTGTATACCTATTGTACTTACAACGCCGACTTTCATATGAAGTATAGCAATTCGGGTTGCATCAACTTGTTCACTATTATCTATATTTGCCATAATAAATACGTATAAAAATATAGCAACAAAAATTTTGCAAGCAAACTGCAGACTTTTTTTGTTTGAAAGTAACATATAAACTTTTTCTTTAGGATATATCCATCTGAAATAATAAAATTGTAACGTTGCTCCTCCAACACTTGCTATTGTATTCACTAGTTTAATCCATGTATTCGTACGAACTAAGCGTATAGGGCCATGTGTCACAAAACCGATGACTGCGGCAGTAAGAACGCCTAACACGTACATATTTAGAGTAACCATTAGTGATGTAAAAATACAAGATGTCCAACTTTTTTTGTATATAAACTTAAATTGCAACATATACGAAGTAATATTAAATATAGTTGGCCAAGTATTTCCAAGACTAATAAATTGAGGAATGAAAAATATTGTTAAATTTATAAATGTAGTAAAGAAAATAATTTTTTTCTGGCTGATAGTAGGTTCGTACAAATATGAAAAGTAACTAAACATACTAAAATTGTAGAAAATTATTAGCACAATAAAACTTATAGTTATTATATTTGTCATAGATCTATCTCCATTTCTTTATAAAACTGTTCTTTATCGAGTCGCATATTTATATCAACTTGTTGCAACACATAGTCAAGCCCATGCTGAGCAATATCAGGAGTTATATGAAGTGTGCCCATGCTTGCAGACACATGGAACATACTTTCCATATCATTTTCTACTGATATGCTATGTTTGATACGTTCAGCTACACTATGAAGTTTATCAGAAGTTATATTTGAAATAACTAACAATAACTCATCGCCCCCTATTCGCCCTGCCCTGTCATCGCTACGGTCACGGATACTTTTATTTATAGCGTTTGAAACTCTTTTTATTAGCCTATCACCTGCTTCATGTCCGTAGGTATCATTCACAAATTTTAGACCATTTATATCAACAAATATAACGCCATGGGTTTTATCAAGTTTGGCAACTTCGATTATAGCGTCAGATGTATAGTTCATAATATACGTTTTGTTGTATAGCAAAGTTAGTTCATCTTGATTAGCTTTTGTCATAATTGCTTGACTACGAGTTTTAAGGTTGTCATAATAAATTTTTGTAATGTCATTTTGAGCACGATAGCTAGCTATATTTGTACTATCAACAGTATGATGAAGCACCGTATAATATAACACGATATTCAAAAATGAGCTTATGCATAAAATATACACTTGACTATTATATGATGCATCAATTATAACTATATACTCATCAAAACCCATTGGTAGCGTTAAAATGATAGCTAATATAGGTAATAAATTTGTATATTTACCTTGGTTTAATATAGTTTTAATATTGGCTAGTCCAATTTTTTTATAAGTGGACATTTCGATCAATAACAAAGTAAAATAGGTGAAAAATATTATATCAAGCCTCATATTTGGATCGTAAAATGCAAATTGGGGCGAAACGTTATATGAATATGAGAAAATTCCTATATAAGCTATAAAAACTGTAGCTAAATTGAAAATAAAGTGCGAGGCAATGCCTAGGGCAATACGAAATGAAGCCCCCATAAGTTTAAGCTGGCTAATGTACAAAGTTCCGCCTATAAAATAATACCAATAGTGAGACAATTCTAAGAAAAATACTAGAAAATAAGCTATGGTATTAGTTATAGCGTATATAAAACATTGTGTTTTTTGTTTTTCAGATTCAAGAATATATCCACAAAAACGTGCACATAAATAGTGATACATACTAGTGAATAAAGAAGCCGAAGTAAAAATCATTGTATAATCTTTAATAATCTCCAAATTAATTCCCCCCGAGTGTTGCAAAATAATATAATTATCTACAGTAAAATTTTATCATTCATACATGCTCATGTCAATTTAAAGTTGGGTTTATGAAAAATAAATTTTAACTTTTTGAATTACTTGTAAAAAATTGTTTAAAGTTTAATGAAAAAAATGATTAACGGTATACATATGATATAATACATAAAAACATATTAAAAGCATGCTTTGAGAAAGGAAGTATTTTGAATGAATAAAACTGAAATAATGCAAATTTTTAGAATGGCTATTAACAACAATGATGTGAAATCACAACTACTATTGGGGCAATATTACGAACAAGGTGTGGGAGTGCAAAAAGATTTATCAAAAGCCGCTCATTGGTATACCGCAGCTGCTCTGCAAGGTGATGTCCAATCGCTATATAGTCTTGGCAAATTTTACAAGGAAGGAATCGCCATTCCACAAAACTATACAGAGTCAGCAAGATGTTACCAAGCCGCGGCAAAGCAAGGGCATTCTACAGCCCAATGTAACTTAGGGTTATATTATGAATGTGGCATAGGTGTACAAAAAGATGAGGAGCTTGCGGTAAAGTGGTATAAAGCCGCCGCAGAAGGCAACAATGCAATGGGTCAGTACCATTTGGGTCTATGTTTTCTTAATGGAGTTGGGGTACCAAAAGATGTAGTAGAAGCGGCTGATTGGTTAAAAAAAGCTTCAGAAAAAGGGATTGAAGAGGCAAAAAATAGTTTGGAGCTATGTTATGCAAGTAACTAACAATTGTGGTTTTTTTGCTAGTGTGGTATAATTTTAACAAAATAATATATTAAAGGTGGAGAAAATGCAATTAGCAAACGGAAAATTTATAGGTAGGGCAGTAGGATTTGGCGGAATTATAGAACTTGAAGTAGAAATATTAGATTTTAAAATACAAGGTATTGAGATATTATCACACAATGAAACAAAAATTATATCAGATCCAGCATTTAAATATGTGCCATCAAATATCGTAGACCTAAGTTCGATATTTGTCCCAAACGTGTCAGGAGCGTCAATAACTTCACGTGCGATAAAAAATGCAACTATTGATGCATTGGTGCAAGCAGGAGCAAACAGAGACTACCTAGAATCACAAATGATTGAGGCAGAAACGCTAGAAAAAATCTGTGAACATCAAAATGTTACTTTGCCAAGCGAAGTTGATATAATTGTTGTTGGTAGTGGCGGAGCAGGGTTAAGTGCTGCAATATCAGCGGCTGAAAATGGGCGTAGTGTTTTGTTAATTGAAAAAATGAACACATTGGGCGGAAATACTCTTGTATCTATGGGTGGTGTAAATATCCCTATGAGTGATGCACAACTTGCTTCAAACATCGAAGATAGTAATGATAGTTTTTATGAAGATATTGTTGCTGGTGGTGATAACGAAAACATTTTAGAACAAGTTGATATTTTGGTGGCAAATGCATTTGATACGTATAAATGGATAAAAGATTTTGTTGGTGTAAACTTTAAACCTACGTCTATGATGCATTTTGGTGGGCATAAAGTACCACGTGCCACTGTTTTTGAAGGCAAATATGCAATTGAACTTATATCAAAGCTTAGAGTCAAAGCACAAGAGCTGGGTGTTAGAATTGTATCTGGAGTAAAAGCTAAAAATTTACTAGTTGATGAAGGTAAAGTTCGTGGTATAGAAGTTTCGTACAACGAAGGTATTTGTGCAAATATTAAAACTACTAAAGGGGTTGTGCTTGCCACTGGAGGTTTTAGTAGCAATGTTGAGATGCGTATGCAATATGATAAAAATTTAGATACACGGTATAAGACGACAAATGTTTCTGGAGTTACAGGCGAAGGGCATATTATGGCTAAAGAAGCTGGGGCAAAATTTGTGCATATGGAGCATATCCAAACGTTTCCAATATCTAATCCGCACACAGGTGAATTGTCACACATTGGTGGAGCACGTTTTGATGGGGCGATTTTGGTAAACAAACAAGGAGAGCGTTTTGTTGAAGAACTTGATAGACGTGATGTTGTATCAGAAGGAATTTTAAATCAAATTGGGAATATTGCGTATTTAGTTTGGTCTGATGAAATTGAAAGCATAAATAATAGTATAAAAAATAATAAGCCTGAACTTGATAGACTAAATTCAGACGATTTATTTATGCAAGCCGATACAGTAGAAGAAGCAGCCAAGTTTATGGGTATAAACACGCAAACGCTACAGCATACTATTGATAAATACAATAAATTTGTTGAAAATGGGCATGACGAAGATTTTAACAGACGAGGTTCACTTGTGCCTATAAAACAAGCACCATTTTATATTCAAGCCGTGGCACCAGCTGTGCACCACACTATGGGCGGAGTTGCGATAAATAGTGATATGCAAGTGCTTGATATGAATGATAAACCAATTGAAGGACTGTATGCAGCAGGAGAAATTGTTGGAGGAACGCATGGCACAAACCGTTTAGGTGGTAATGCGATTACAGAAATTTTGGTGTTTGGGAAAATAGCAGGACAAAAAATATCACAGCAATAGTAAAAAAATGTTATAAAAACTGAAATTTTTCTTGACAGTTTGGCTATACTCTATTTATAGTAGTTATGGAGGCGAAAGACATGAAAAATTTAATTACAAAACCAGAGAAACAACAAACGCAAACTACAACGTTAAATATTTTAGAAACGAACATGAATATTGTTAGGGATATAGTGGCGTCAGCACGTGAAATGGGTATCGTGCTCAATCAAGGTGAAGTTATAAACGATATGATAACTTGTATGTTAGAAAGTGATAACGTTGGATTATATCACATTGATGGACAACCTTATTCGGTACGCAAATTTTTAGAGCTAAACTTGTTAAATCAACAAAGAGTTTATTTGTGTGGAGATAACAACAATGATAGAGATTTTGAAATAGCGAAAAGAGAGCGAATCAACAAAATTAAAAAAGGAATCGAGAGCGATTTCCAAGCTACTGCACAAAAACTTGAGGATAGCGACGTCGATGACAGAAAATTTGCGGAGCTTGAAGTTGAAGTGGAAAGTATTTTGTCAGGTGTTGAAGATAAGCTTGTTGAAGAACTGTATCCACTAAGAGGTGGAAAGCCGTTTGAGTATTTGAAGAAAATATCTCCAGAGAGTGCAGCAAACATTAAAGAAATTGCAGATTTATGTAGAGCACCATATACGTTTGAAGATAATATTTGCGTTATAGCAACGGAACTTTCGGAAAAAAAATAATAATAGCAAAATAATGCGGGCGACCAATGATTTCCCGTATTATTTTTTTTGGGTAAAAATATATAAAGATACGTGAGTAGGCAAAATAATTTTAATACGACTGAGAGTTATGAGCTAGAATATTATGTATAATAATTGTAAAGACAGCCGAGTATTGAGGCTGTTTTTTTTGTTTGTAAATGATGCGAATGTTAGTAATGTGTTGAAGAAATAATTATAGGGCGGCCAAATGACCGCCCATACCGTATCTATTATTCACTTCTTAACGCCACAACAGGATTTCTCCTAGACGCACTATTTGCAGGCAACAGTCCCCCAATAACAGTGATAACAACACTTAACCCAACAAGTATCCAAGCCGATTTTGCAGGCAAACTTGTTACGATATCATCACTTTTAACAAGCATTTGTATTAAATTTGTTACAGGGATATTTATAAAATAAGTTGTTACAACTCCAATTCCCCCCGAAAACAAACCAATAATAAGCGTTTCAGCATTAAACACTTGAGAAATATTTGCCTTTGACGCCCCAAGTGCACGAAGAACCCCGATTTCTTTAGTTCGTTCAATTACTGAAATATGCGTTATAATTCCGATCATTATAGAAGAAACGACAAGCGAAACCCCCACAAACGCAATAAGCACATATGATATAATGTCAATCATCGACATCATCGAGCTAACCATACTACCAACTATATCACTATAAATAATTTGGTCATCTTCTGAAACTGTGCTGTTATATTGTTCGATATAGTAAGATAGCTGTGTTTTGTCTTCAAAATTATCAACATAAATACTAATCATATCAGGTTGATTATAATCTAGCTTTCCAAATAGCTCCATATTGCCCTCGTACGTATGTCCGCCGATATACATATCGTATATCATAAACAATACAGTATTATCAGGCGTACTTTGCACCCAACTGTCAAACACTTCTGCCATCATAGATATTTCCATATACAACAAGCTTTCTTGCAAAGAATTTTGTGACACATGTATTACGAATTGATACATAGATGCTTTCTCGTCTGTGCTTAACGCAAGCAAATATTCTTTAATCATAGCAAGTTTTTCCGTGTCGTTTATTTCCTCAAATCTCATACCGTTAAGGACGTTTATTTCTGGAGTTTTCTCTTGTGCCAAAACAACAGGACTGTTGTCTATCGAGTCAATAACATAGTTTGTAAGTAGTGACGTATATGCTATTGGTGTCGAAATAATAGTATTTATATCAAGCTCATTTGGTTTAATTATACCTACAACTGTCAGTGTGTCTTGATATACGATCAGGTTTTCTATATCTTCAATTTCAACAAAAATCCCATCAGTATCTTTCATATATTTGTCAGTGTCAAGCAACATATAAAACTGCTTTCCAAGTGCATCATCATAAGCCCACATATAATTTTCTGCTTTTTCACTAGCATTAATCGCATCATTAATTTCAACTAAATCCTCCGCAGTTATAAAGCCTAGCTGATACAACGTTGTAATGTTGATACTGTTATAGTAGTCAAGCACAAGCACGACTTCATTCCACTCAGATGGCCAGTCCCCAGCAACCAGTTTATAGTTGTCAGTAACCAAAGAGTTTATAAGCTCACCATTTGAAGACGCTGGAAGTTGCGAAAAATTGTATGCATTTGTTGAGCTTGATGAGCCTGTCAAAAATGCGTTCGATATAGCAGAGCTTGATGGAATAATCAAATCTATAGTCCCACTTGTATTTAACAAACTAGACGTATCTGCATTGGTGTTTATAAGCTGTCCAACAGGGTCTTTTGTATATGCCTCAAAATTCACATTGTATGAGTAATTGATTCCATTTTGACCAATGAAATTATGGATTTCATTATCAGTATTATCCAAAAATTGTTTAAAACTTTCCAAATTGTTATAAACTTCAAGTTGTGCCGTAACTTTAAGCTCTGTATTATCTGCATACATAGCATTTCTAGTTTCGACGTCAATACCTTGATGCAATGTTGCAGGGTTAAGTCCCATCATGCTGTTTATATCAATCGTTTCTTTTTCTATAACTATTGGATATGCTGTCATAGTTTCTTTTTGTAAATTGTCAATGTACGTATTAACTCCATTTGATAGCGATAAAATTAGAGCTATACCAATAATTCCTATCGAACCTGAAAAAGCTGTTAAAATTGTTCGCTTTTTCTTAGTTTTTAAATTGTTAAAGCTTAGTGAAACAGCAGTGCTAAGTGACATTTTAGATTTGTGAAGAGGGGGGAGTGTCCTTGTCATTTGCAATTCGTCAACCTCAAAAGGGTCAGAATCATCAACAACTTGTCCATCTTTAAGTTTAATTATACGTGTTGAATATTCTTCAGCAAGTTCGCCATTGTGTGTAACCATTACAACTAAACGGTCGTTAGCTACTTCTTTGAGCAACTTCATAATTTGTACACTTGTTTCGGTATCAAGTGCTCCTGTTGGCTCATCGGCAAGAATTATGTCAGGATTGTTAACAAGTGCACGTGCGATAGCAACTCTTTGCATTTGTCCCCCAGAAAGTTGATTTGGCTTTTTGTTCATATGCTCACCAAGTCCAACTTGGAGGAGTGCTTGTTTTGCACGTTCTTTTTTGTCGGAACTAGTTAATCCAGCAATAGTTAATGCAAGCTCAACATTTCCAAGCACACTTTGGTGAGGAATAAGATTATAACTTTGAAAAACAAATCCAATAGTGTGATTTCTATATGTATCCCAATCACGATCTTTATAATCTGAAGTTGAAATACCGTTTATAATTAAGTCACCACTACCATAACTATCAAGCCCCCCAATGATATTTAGACATGTCGTTTTTCCAGACCCACTAGGTCCAAGTATAGATACAAATTCATTATCTCGAAAACTTAAACTAATATTATCTAATGCACGTTGCGTAAAGTTGTTAAGCTTATAATGCTTAGAAATATTTTTCAGTTGTAGCATAAAATTCTCCTTTTTTATCTATATTTTTGTATAAGTTTATTTTAGTGGACGACATGTGCTATTGTCAAGCAAAAAAAATCACGGCTAACAACTAAACCGTGATTTATGTTTTATA
>MDSP01000142.1_pt1 | contig 15946 bp, 16 predicted proteins | sample 1005811 | NCBI WGS metagenome assembly MDSP01 (sample SAMN05526596, study PRJNA338239) | gut metagenome | isolation source: stomach gut content | host: Naso elegans | place: Saudi Arabia: Red Sea | collected 2011-04
ATTAGGGTCTAAATTTAGTTCGTTAAAATATCCTTTGATCAGTTTAAAGCAGAAAGAATGAATAGTTGAAATAGAGGATTTTGGTAATAATTCTAGTTGTTTTTCAAGATATGAATATTCTATCTCGCTATTATCAGCTAGTTGGGATATATGTTCACTGAGTTTATGACCTATTCTTTCTTTCATCTCGCCAGCAGCAGCATTTGTAAAGGTTACTATTAAAAATTTATCAATATCAATATGTTTCTCACCATCACCTCCTATAATTCGGTTTACAACTCGCTCGCTTAATACTGCAGTTTTTCCTGAGCCTGCAGCAGCTGATACCAAAATATTTTTATTTCGTAGGTCAATCGCCAATTTTTGGGCTAATGTCCAAGCCATTATCTTCACTCCTTTCAGGTATATTTAATTTAGATAAAATCTCTTTTTTTGAAACCTTTTCTAATACATCATAATTATTATTAGGTATGTTTTCATCGAATTGGCAAATTCCATGATATTTACAATAATCACATGCTGTGCTATTTCCTAGTTTATATGGGTTTGCACTAATTTTGCCATCAAGGATATCTTGTCCTAAAATTCCAACTACATTATAAATATGTTGTCTAAGATTTTCAAATTCCTGCTCGGTAGCAACATCTGATCTTGAACTTAAAGCTCCTTTTGAAGTTGTTGAAACATTTATAATAGTCTTATCAAGTTTATCTTCTATTGCTCGAGCAATTTCGGTGTTGCCTAATGTTAGGCCAGAGAGTCTAAATGCTTTATAAAGTTCTTCTTGCAAAGTTTCTATACTCTTTCCAGGTTCATATTTGATGCTGGGTACATCAATTTTAAAATAATATACTCCAGCTTCTTGACAAGTATTATTAATTTTTAGATAAGCATCCAAATAAATTAACAGTTGTAATTGCAGACCGTAATAAACTTCTACTAAATCGAAGTTAGTGTTACCAGATTTGTAATCCAAAATCTTAATATATTTTTCTCCATCTACCATGTAGATGTCTACTCTATCTATGGTTCCACGTAAAAATAGAGAAAAACCGCTAGGGAGAATAATTTCAATTTGTGGCATCCCATTATCACCAAATCTATATTCATAATCTTGTGGTTGAAATTTACCTTGTCGTAACTGATAAGTAATTGCATCAATGGCACGTGTACTCATTTTTTCTATACGACTTGCAGTATACTTAACTTGTCCACCCTCAATACTACGCTTATTAAATCGTTCAAGACTTTCTTGAACAGCAAGAGAAATTAAATGTTTTTGTAATTCTTTAGTTACAGTTAACCAATCAGTGTTGTTTTCCTTAAGTTTAGTTGGATAAATTTCAAGAATAGAATGAAATATTGTTCCTATATCTGTACTTTCCCATTTAAAAAGTTTTCGTTCAGTTGCTTTTAATCCGTATTCAATAAAATAGCTACAAGCACATTTTCTAAAGCGTTCTAATTGTGAAACACTACTTACTATATTATCGCCATATAAGATTTGGGCCATATTATTTTGTAAATATTCTTGTAAATTATTATAAAATAAGTTCTTAAAGGTATGTTTAACTCCATTTTGATAGACTTCATTTTGCAAATACCAGCTTAATGCGTCACGCCAATCAGCATTACTAATATTTTTACCTAATATAGACTGCCTAAATAAAATTCCGACATCTGCAATAGTTGCTTGGTGATAAAATATATTATTTGAAAAATTTCTCTCAGGCACCATAGTTATATCAAATAATTTTTTTAATTTAGTAAAAACTGCTGAAGGTCGTTTTGCAACACCTTTTTCGTCGCTCAAGTGCATATTGACTACTAATAAATTAGTTGCTTTATTGAGGGCGGTATAAATTTCAAGTTCACTGCCGTAAATTTCATTGTGAATAAAGGCATCATATAGAGGATTAGTAGTGTTTATAACGGATAAATCAAGTTCTGTAAATATACCTGTATTGGAACTAATTGCTGGTAACATTCCTTCGTTGGCTCCTAAAACGAATACTGCTTTTTTTTCAGAAAACCTTGTTCTTTCAACTTCTCCAATTAAAATTTCGTCTTGAGAAGCAGGAATGATACCCATCTTTTGGTGGGAAAAACTAGTTTCTAAGATACTTTTATAGGTAGAAATAGACACTTCTTCATTGCCTAATATTTCTACTAAGCTTTCAAGAATTTTCATAACTTGTTCCCAAATTTGCGTATTTTCTAATTCTAGACTACGATTTTTATGAAACTTATGATATTCTATTTTATCAAGAATTCTTTCATATACTTGATGCTCTTCTAAAAATTGGTATAAAATTTTTGTGATATCGAGAACGTTAATTCTACCTAATTTGTTTTTATAAGAATTTATATTTTTCTCAAAACTAGTTATTGTATTAACGTTATAAATACGTGATTGATTTAATTTTTCATAATCCCATTCTTTATCTCCAAATTTCCATTCATCTTGCCATTTATTTTTGCGTTTTATGCCCTGTGCTAATATATAATTTTCTAGATAATCAATATCTTTTCTGGGGAGCCCTATCATTTCGAGTTTTAAAAATGACATAATGAAATTATAGTTCCAAGAACTTGTTACTATTCCTAGTAAATTTATAATCAGAGCAACTAATGAATTGGTATGAATACTGCGTTTGATGTCTAAAAAGTATGGAATATTATATTCAGCAAATGTGCTACTAATATAAGGTTGATAAGTTTTAATATTACCCATAAGGACAACTATGTTGTTGTACCTATAATTTTTGTCACGAACTAATTCTTTAATTCGTTTTGCAGTTTCAGATACCTCAGTACGTATATTTTTGTGCATAAGCAATAATACATCTTCATTAGGTATAGGGTTATTAATTTTAAAAGTATGGAAATAGTGTTCATTGAGATACTTTAATCCAGAGGACTTTGTTTCAAATTTATTTTTAGAGAAATGTACACTAACTTGTTGATTATGAGAGGTTACATATTCCTTTATTCTTCTAAATGTTTTTATACTATTATAGTAGATATTATTCTGTTTGATTTGTTCCTTATCGTCATAAATTTTATTCATAGGCAAGGTAATTATCATTTGTTTGGATTGATGATAGAGTTCAAATAATACTTGTTCTTGCATTGAGGTAAAGGAATAAAACCCATCTACTAAAATAAGAGTATTTTGATAAATTTTATCTTGTTTTAAAATATTTTTTAGCATCTCCATACTACCTTCGATAGTTAAAAATTTGTCAGCTATAAAGTTTTGAAACCATTTTAAAATTTGTGTTACATCTTCTATTTTAGTTTTTAATAATAATGAAACATCTTCATTATTTAGTGCTTGTGTTAAGTTATCTTCATCAAGACCATGTTGTTCACAGGTAGTAATTAGCGTATTTATTTGTTCAATAAATCCATTTTTGTCATAACCTTTTTTAAAATACACTAGTTTAGATTTATGCTCTTCTACAACTCTTTTAAGAATCATAATTCTTTCAAGTTCATCTATGATAGGGGTATCCTCGGTTAATCTATGTCCTAATGCTTGCCTTATCATATTGTTAAAGCTCATTACTTCAACTAATAGTAATCCAGGAAATAAAAATTCTGATAGAGCCATTTGGGCTTCAAGATTAAATTGTTCAGGTACAATCATAATAATTCTTTGATATTTATTGTCTTTAAGGGTTTTTCTGATTTTTTGGTAACACAAAGTTGTTTTACCACTACCTTGTGGGCCTACTAATATGTCCATTTTGTCTCCTTTCTAAATTGCAAAAAAGCCATTTAGCATCAGAACTACTGGCTAAACGGCTTTTTTAATTATTTATCATACCACTTACTTCATCACGTAAACTTTTTACTTTATTTGGATTAATGTATGGGTGTACACTTTCTGAACCATCTAACATTAACAAAGCTTCATCTATATATGGAACACTTTTCTCGGGAGGTTGCCCCACATTTATACTTAGTTTTGCAAGTTTTAATAAGAATTTAACTTTCTCTTCGATATAAGCTTCATAAGCACCATGTACATCCTTGCTATACCTAAAGTTTTTCTCCTCATATACATCATGCATTATAGTGTAGACACGTTCCTTATCAGTTTCTTTGTCTAACTGATTTGCTACATATAATCTAGATATCCAAGTTAGTGGCTTGTCTACTACATATTTTGGTACAGTTTTACCAGCTTCTTGTAATTCCCCAATTACTTGATTAATAATTTCTAATTGCATGTTATTCACCCCTTTTGTATAATTTATCTGATACAATTATAACTTGTACAGCTGAATTTGTCAAGTGTGTACAGGAAAATAGTGGCAAAAATTTAGTAAAGCTCACATTAATTACATATATTTAACGTAACCTTTACATAATTCTAACATTTAGTTACATATTTAGTTACATAAAGTAACTTTGTAATGGCTTATTTTCTAGACATAAAAAAACATTACAATATATTGCTACATAATTGTAATGTTTTTTTTGTTAATTTGTATTATTTAGTTGGTTAAGAATACTTTTATTAGGTTTGCTTATAGATATTGATTCTATTTTTACAATATCTTTAATATTATTTCGGTTAGGTAATAATTTAAATTGCTCAAGCTTATCTTTTTCTTTAGAATAAATCTTTAAGACTTTTTTCATAGGACGTTTTGATAATGGAATGATGTAGTATTTATTTAAATCTAAGAACTTAAATACCACCCCTTCAGAAAATAAGTTTATGCTAAAATCTCCACCACTTACAACATAGTTTTCAATCTCATCTCCTATTGATAACATAGGTCCAGTAAACACGATAATTTCTTTTGCATGTTCTTCTTTGATGAACATATCACATTGTAATAAAATTAATAAATATAACTCGTAATCTTTTATAATTTTACTGATATCTGAAGTGCGTTGTAAATTTATATATTTTACATCATCTTTTGAGCAGTCATCTAGCACTTCAATAACTGCTTTAAGTGTATCTAATTCATCTTGTGTATCATCTAAATCTTCTTGTAATATTTCAAGACAGGTTTCCAAATCTTTTTCTGTTAATGAAATTATGTAGCAGGTATCACAATCTTTAAATAACATAACAAAAAATCCGTTAAATAATCCAAAGCGTTTTATATTTTCATATTTAACCTTATTTTGTACTAAGTCAGAAAGTGTATTTGTACAGCCTGTAAAAAACATAAATTCCGAAATCTCAATCTCAATTGAAATTTTTGTACAAGTATTACTTAAAAAATATTTTGTTTCATTATCTATTTCAAAGTCGCTAATTTCTGTAATATCACTAAAAATATATTCTTTAGCACTATCATTAATGTGATTTGCTAACTCCCATACATATTTAATATAGTTCATACCAATCCCCTACTTTCATTGTTTGATTTATTTTTAACTTACTGTTTATATTGTACCATATAATTCAATATAGTAGACTATTTATTTTACATTTTATTTTAATTATGAATAGTTAGAACTTGTCCTAAAAATAAGATTTATTTATTAAATATGACAAAAGCCCCTGAGGGGCTTATAAATGCAATATTCTAAAAATATTTTAATAGCAAAATATATAGTGATTATAAATACTTTTTTTGCTAAATGTATCTATTGAATAAAATTAATTTTAGCATAATATTTATAAAATGTCAATCAAAAGTTAATTATGTTTTAGTAAATTTAGCTGTATAAACTGGTGATGCGAGGTTCCAAGTTAAGTATAGAGCTTAAAACTCTATTCCACGGCGTGCTTCAATTCCTTCATTCATAGGATGTTTGATTTCATCAATTTTGCTTACATAATGAGCAATATCTTTTATAATGTCGGGTACATTTCTTCCTGTTAAAACTACTTCTACATTATCATTTTTATTTTTTAAAAACTCTACCATTTCTTCAATATCTATAAAGCCATTTTCTAGAACCCCTAAGATTTCATCTAGAATTAGCACATCACACTCGCCAGTATCCATAACTTTTTTGGCAAATTTCATGGCTGTTTGTATTTCTTTTTTTAGTTCAACCTTTTCTTCATCGTCTAAGGTCCATACAAAACCACGTGGTTTTTCAAAGTGAAATACTTTAAATTTTGGCTCTAAAGTATTTAGCATTTTTACTTCACCTGTTGAATCATTTTTTAAGAATTGTATCATAATTACATTAAGTCCACTGCCTATTGCTCTAATGCCAAGGCCTATAGCTGCTGTACTTTTTCCCTTACCATTTCCACAATATACATGTATCAATCGCTTACTCATTTACCTGCCTCCTTAGTTATGTTTAGTATGCACATTTTAACTCAACTTAACTATAACATTATTTAATTCACAAAAAAAGGCACTAACTTGAAGTACCTTTTATCTATGTTTATTCTATTTCAGGTTTATTATTTTCATCACTTATTTCCATTTTTGATACAGATACTTCATATGCTACTTTTTGAATAACTTCTCCAGATTCAAGTTTCTTTTGGTATGCTCTACTTTGAATACGCCCCCATATTTCGATTGCATCTCCTGTCTTAAGGCTATTAGCATAACGTGCATTGCGACCCCAAGTAATACATGGTATGTAATCTGACTTATGGTATGAGCGATTTACAGCCAGTAAGATGTCTGTAATTTCACGACCAAAAGGAGTTGTTCTATATACTGGATTTTTACATACAAATCCTTTTAAATGCAAGGTGTTTGCATTTCTACTTAATTCTTTTTCGTCTACTTCATCTATTTCTAATGCAAATAAAGTAAGGATTAACCTGTTTTTACCCTCTTCGTACTGATTGTAAGATCTGAATTGTCCTGATACTTTAAATATTTTACCGTTTACATCTCCAACTTGAGTCAATAATCTTTCTGATACAGTAACAGGCACTACATCACAAGAATCACTTAAGCGTGGTATTTCAATATCAAAAGTAAAAAATCCCTCTCCATAAACTTTATGGCTAAAAGAAGTGTCGGTGATTGCTTTACCAATTACTTGAACCTCATTGTTTTCTAAAATGTGCTCACTCATTATTATATCTCTCCTTTATCTTATAAATGTTTTTTTCAACAGCTTTATCTCTGTCTTTATATATATATTTAACTTTATACTATAATATACCATAATTTGGTAAATATTGGAAGTTTTTTATTTTAGATTAATCTAGCTAAATTATAAAATATACCATTGAACAAATAAAAAGTATACAATTTTAAATGGCATTTGGAGCCGTTGAATTACTTAGCAATTTAATAAAAGGTTTATAAATGTGTAACATAAATTACTTCTTATCATACACTATATTAAGACAGTATATTTGACATCATTGCATTTTAGCTATAGTAAAAGAGGCGACTTTATGATTTCTAGAACTAGTAATTCATCCATAATGATAATTAAAAAAGAACTATCTCACTCATTAATTAACAATAACTACGACCTGTTATGTGACGAGGTCTTACAACTTAGTCAAGAACTTGATACGCAAATGCTCCCAATATTTCAGCAACAACTTGACTTTTATAAAGATTTTAAAAGACTGATTGAAAAGTAACATACGCCATACCCAAGGGTTGCAAACTACTTATGTTTGCAACCTATATTAATGTGAAGCTTATTTTTTATACTGTCTTCCAGTATGGTCACATTTATATTCTTCCCTTATAAGCATCTCAGACATTGGGACTAATTCGTATCCTTTTACTTTAAGTCCTTTTATAATTTCGTCTAAGGCTTCCTTGGTATAATCAGTACCAGTATGCAATAAAATAATTGAACCAAAAGTTAAATTTTTATGTTTAAGCACTTTATCAATTAAAGGTTGTTTGCCATACTCTTTCCAATCTAGTGAGTCTACATCCCATTGAACAATATAATAGCCACATTCATTTGCTGCTTCAACAACTGTATTGTTATATTCACCATAAGGAGCACGGTATAAATCCATGTCATAATCAATTAGATCTTTAATTACTTTATGAGCCTTCATAATGTCTTCTTTAACTTCCTCTTTAGTTAGTTTATTAACATGAGGATGTTTGTATGAATGATTGGCAATATCATGTCCTTTTTCAGCTATAGTTTTTACATGTTGGGGAAATTGTTCTGCCCAATCTCCTACAATAAAAAAGGTTGCTTTAACTTCATTTGCATCTAAAATATCTAATATAAGTTGCAAATCTTCATCACCCCAAGCAACATCAAAGGTAAGTGACGCTTGTTTTGTTTTAGTATTTACTGAATAAATTGGTAATAATCGTGGCTCTTTTTTGGTTTCTTCGGTACCTTGTACTGTAACAAATAGTGTCATTAATATACTTAGTATTATAAAACTATTTAATGTACATTTTTTCACATTCACATATTCAACTCCTTGTCCTAGATTTATATTCTTATTTTTTGCAACCCTTGTAATTTTATACATGATATAAATTCTTTTTTATAATTGATATTTTCAAGGGCAGTACAATAAAATTTTATAGGATATACTTTTTTATAAAAGTATGATGTGGAGCAAAGTTGTAAAGGAGATAAAATCAAGAAAAATTTAACGTATGGCTCATATGTTGGGGGTGTAGGTTGAATAGATATTGCAAACATATATTTATATAAGCAGGTGGCAAGTCTGTTATAGTACCCATTATCATAATAAGAATAGTAGAAACATTAAAAAAGTTTTAAATAAATAGTATAGCATTGTTGTTTATTATCTAAGAACCCCCACGTTCTTTAGACGTGGGAAGTTCAATAACTATAGGCCTATGATATCAACCCAGAAATTTATACCCTATCCCCCATACGGTAAAAATATAATGTGGTTTACGTGGATTAGCCTCTATTTTTTCACGTAGTTTTCGTATATGAACCATAACTGTGTTATTGTTATCTATACTATGTTGCCCCCAAACTTGTTCATAAATATCCTTGGCATTAATTGTTATACCTTTATTTATCCATAGATATTTTAAAATATTATACTCGGTTGGAGTAAGAAATAATTCTTCATCATTTTTTAGTGCTATGCCTCTTTCTAAATCAAGAGTAAGTTCTCCTTCTTGTAAAAGAGTGTCTCGTGAAGGTGCGTGATTAAATTTTGTGGCACGTCTAATTTGTGCTTTTACACGAGCCAATAATTCAAGTGGGCTAAAAGGTTTGGTAATGTAATCATCAGCTCCACTTGATAATCCATGAATTTTATCTATATCTTCAACTTTAGCCGATACCATAATTAGGGGTGTAGTGTACTTGCGTCTAATTTCCATGCAAGCATCTATTCCATTTACCACAGGCATCATGATATCAAGAATTATTAAATTAATGTTTTCACCTTGAGATTGCATAATGTTTATTGCTTCCAGACCAGTCTTGGCATATAAAACTTTATAATCTTCATTTGTTAAATATATACCTATTAATTCACGAATTTCTTTTTCATCATCTACAATTAATATTGTTGCCATAATTTTTAGCCTCCTATAAATTTAATTTTACAGTAACAGTTAATATATTATTATCTAATTGAGCCCAAATCTTGCCATTATGTAGACCAACTATATGTTTGGTGATAGCAAGTCCAATACCACTTCCACCAGTATCACTATTTCTTGATTTATCAGTACGATAAAATCTAGTAAATAATTTCTCAAGTTCAATTTTTTCAATAGAATGAGTACGATTTCGTACACTAATATAAATAGCATTATTTTGTTGTTGTGTAATAATTCTAACATAATCATTATTATTACTATACTTGATAGCATTATCAATGAGTCCTGGTATTCCTATTAGCGCCACAATTACACCTAGCACAGCACCAGCAAAAACCTGAATTGGAGTATGACCAATCAGCTCCTTAAGTGCAAAATCTATAGTAATTTTATGGTCCTTCATATGGTCTAAAATCTTATTAATTAAAATCGCTTGATTACCAGCTTGAAGCCTAACATTCGCCGCGTCATACATAACAACACAACTAAAAACAAACGCAATTGCAAATAGCGTACTATTATATCCATGCAGCTGCCCTGTTCCTACAGCTAAAGCTACAGTAAAAGAACTATGTGAACTTGGCATTCCTCCTGATGATGTTAATTTTGTTAAGTCTAATTTTCGCTCGTTGATAAATGTAAATATTAACTTTAATACTTGTGCAATAAACCAACTTACTACTGATACTGCCAATACTGGATTCAATTTAGTCCTTCTCCTTCTTTATAAAATAATAAAATATTAAAACTTACGTTTTACTAATTTAGTCGCTATACATTCTAGCTCTGTAGTATCTCCAGCAACCTTACCGAGACACCTTATCGCCCTATCAGTTAAATCATGGGCAATCTCATAGCACTTATCCACGCTATAAAAATCTACATAAGTCATCTTATTAACATCGCTATTAACACCCTTACCTAACTCATCTACGCTCGACGTTACATCCAACACATCATCCACAATCTGAAACACCTTACCAATATACTGCCCAAAAGCCTCAAGCGCAGCCTCCTCCACAGCAGAACCGTAGCCTAACACAGCACCCATCTTAGTAGCCGCTTTAATCAATGCGCCAGTCTTATGCAGATGAATAACATCCAAAGTCTCAATATCCTTACCCGCATCCTGAATATCCAATATCTGACCACCGACCATACCCATAGTACCAGAAGCGCTCGCTAATATAGACGCTGCTCTCACCTTTGGTAAATCCATAGAGCTTAATATATCCTCCAACATAATCTCATATGCCAAATTCAACAAACCATCTCCAGCAAGAATAGCCGTAGCCTCGTCAAATTGTACATGATTAGTCGGTTTACCACGCCGTAAATCGTCATTATCCATAGCAGGTAAGTCGTCATGGATTAAAGAGTATGTGTGAATTAGCTCAATTGCACATAAATAAGCCGAAATGTCATCAGTCCCACCTACAGCCTTATAAGATAAATGCATAAGAGTAGGCCTAATGCGCTTACCACCTTGAGTAGCACTATAACGCATAGCCTCATTAACACGCTTAAAATGGCCTTCTACCTTAGGTAAAAACCTATCCAAAATTTGCTCAATATCCAACCTACTTCCCTCCTTTAAAAGGCTGCATTTTGCCATCCTCATAAATATGAACTTCCTGCTGTGCCTCATGTAACATATTTGAACATGCGCACGCTAAATCCAGACCCCTCTTATAGGTTGCCACTATATTCTCTAAAGTTGGAGAACCTTGCTCCAATTCATTCACAATCTTCTCTAACTCCATCATTGATGTCTCAAAATCCATCGCTACCTCCTTCTATATTCTTAACCACTACACCAATTTCACCATCAGCTACAGCTATTATAATATCATTTCCAATTTCCACATCATTTATAGATGATATTAATTTTTTATCCGCAGTAGTTATACAGCTATACCCTCTGGCTAAAGTTCTATAAGGTGAAAGTTTCTCAAGCTGCTGAATTATGCTGTTAAACTCCGCATTCTTATCTTTAACACATTTATTTACCCCACTATCTAACTGCTCAACTAAACCATCAACCCTTAACAACTGATGCTCAAAATATCTAGACTTAGTCTTATAACTAGGACTGCTAATCAACCGCTCCAGCATACCTTGCTTAACTACTAACTGCGACATAACAATTGAACTTAGCTCCTTCTTATAATGCTCAACCTTACCAACTAAAATATCTAAAGAAGGAAAAACTAACTCAGCAGCAACAGAAGGAGTAGCCGCACGCTTATCACTAACAAAATCTGCAATAGTAGTATCAACCTCATGACCTACAGCAGAAATAATAGGAATAGAAGACCCTGCAATAGCCCTAGCAACAGCCTCCTCATTAAATGCCCACAAATCTTCAATAGACCCGCCGCCGCGACCTACAATTAGCACATCGACAATATTATCACTATTAGCACGCTCAATTTGCGCAACCAACTCACCGCAAGCAAGCTCCCCTTGGACAGCAGAAGGATAAATAAAAATAGGAATAGAACTATTACGACGCATAGCCACCTGCAACATATCCGCAAGCGCAGCACCAGTACGAGAAGTTATAAGCCCTACACTTTTTGGATACTTAGGAATAGCCCTCTTATGCTCAAATAACCCTTCGCTACAAAGCCTCTGCTTAAGCTGCTCAAACTCCTCATGTAAAGCCCCTAACCCTTGCCGTTCCACCTCAAAAACATAAGCCTGATACTTACCAGCTTGAGGATACAACCCAACTCTACAACGTGCAAAAATACTAAAGCCCTCTTTAAGCTCAAACGTCAACCTTTTAGCATCATGTTTAAACATAACCGCATCAATACTAGCATCAGCATCTTTTAAAGTAAAATAAATATGCCCAGAAGAAGTCTGATACTTACAGTTAGATACCTCGCCACATATCCAAACATTTGAAAGAATATAATCCTCCTCAAACAACTGGCTAACATAGTTATTTAGCCTAGAGATGCTAACTACCTTTCGTTGCATACCACACCTAAAATTCCATTAATAAATTGGGGCGACTTATCTGTACTATAAGCTTTAGCAATTTCCACGGCTTCATTAATAGAAACCTTAGCAGGAATATCATCCTCCCACTTAATTTCATAAATAGCAAGCTGCAAAATCATATGGTCCACCTTAGCAATTCTATCAATATCCCAATTTTTAGAATTTCTAGCGATAATTTCATTAATCTCATCAGCATGCTCAATCGCACCATTAAATTCCTTCGCAATAAACCCTTTAACCTTACCCGTCACCTCCTGCGTTTGTTCATTAAAAATATACTCCGCATCATCTTTAGATTGACAGCTTACACTGTACAACATTTGCATCACGCATTCCCTTGCTTCTCTTCTTGTCATAACCTACTCCTTATTTTGTCATATTCTTCTAATAATATAATATATACCTTGTATTTTTCAAGGTAATCACTAGAGTATTCCCATTTCATACCAAACATAGACTTAAACGCTATGGAAAAGCTAGCTATCCCCAGTCTCCCATTTATAATGGTCTTATAATTAAGCACTACAGTTTTGTATTTTACACAAGATTACTTGTAAGTTATAAAATTTAGTACAGGCATAGGGGATTATATGAGATACTTTATTTAACTGGAAAAGGTAAGAATTCTCCCACCTCTTTAGGTGGTGAGATGAATTGCCTATAAATATATCTTGACATTATAAATCATTCTTATTATAATCAGTATATCGAGACTAAAGTTAACAATTTTAATGATTTTAGACAGTAATAAACATTCAGTATTTAGCTTGAATTATCATCTAATATTAGTCATTAAGTATAGACGGCAAGTATTGAATGATGATATTTCAACTAGACTTAAAGAAATATTTGAATATATAGCACCTAGCTACAATATAAGTTTAGAGGAATGGAAACACGATAAAGACCATGTGCATATCTTGTTCAAATCTCATCCTAATAGTGAATTATCTAAATTTATTAACGCTTATAAAAGTGCAAGTAGCAGGTTAATAAAAAAAGAGTTCCCTGTAATTAAACAAAAATTATGGAAAGAATATTTTTGGACTAGGAGTTACTGCTTAATAACTACTGGTGGTGTTACTATTGAAGTCCTAAAAAAGTATATAGAAAATCAAGGTCAAGGAGGTAAATCTAGTGCAAAATAAGGCTTATAAATTTAGGTTGTATCCTACTAAAGAACAAGAGATATTGATTAATAAGACATTTGGTTGCGCTAGGCTTATATTCAATAAGATTTTAGGTGACGGGATTGATTATTATAAAGAACACAAAAAATCCAAGTTAAATACACCTGCGTCCTATAAATCTGAATTTGAATTTCTCAAAGAGGTGGATAGTTTAGCTTTAGCAAATGCACAATTACAGGTAAGGGCTGCGTATAAAAATTTCTTTTCAGGTAGTGGATTTCCTAAGTTCAAAACCAAAAGAGATAACCATAAATCGTATACTACTAATAATCAAAAAGGTTCTGTTAGAATTGAAGATAATAAAATTAAGTTACCAAAAGTTGGTTTCGTAAAATTGAAAATACACACAGAAATACAAGGCGTTATCAAATCTGTTACAATTTCTAAAAATCCAAGTGGCAAGTATTATATTTCAATATTAACGGAACAGGTTATTACTCCTCTACCTAAAAGCAATAAGCAAGTAGGTATAGATTTAGGGATTAAAGATTTTGCTATTACATCAAATGGGGAAGTATTTGAAAACCCTAAGTATCTAAGACAAGCAGAAAAACAATTAGCAAAAGCACAACGAGAATTATCAAGAAAGCAAAAAGGTGGTAACAATCGAAATAAAGCTAGAATAAAAGTAGCTAAATTACACGAAAAGGTAAAAAATCAAAGAAAAGATAATATGCATAAAGTATCTACACAACTAATAAACGAAAACCAAGTTATAGTTATAGAAGATTTAGCAGTAAAAAATTTGATGAAAAACCGTAAATTAGCTAAGTCAATAAGTGATGTAAGCTGGAGTAAATTTAGAACTATGTTGGAATATAAAGCTAAATGGTACGATAGGGAACTTGTAATAGCACCTAGATTTTTCGCTAGTAGCCAATTATGTTCAAATTGTGGTTATCAAAATAGTGAAACTAAGGATTTATCTGTACGTGAATGGGAGTGTCTTAGTTGTAAAACAGTCCACAACAGGGATATAAATGCTAGTAAAAATCTATTAAAACTAGCTGTATAACAAACAAATTATCAGGGTAGGGACTACCCGTAGAGCTTGGTAAATATATTTGGCTAGTAAAAGCAAATACTTCCCAAGAAGCCCCCACTTCTATAAGTGGGGGTAGTTCACATACCCAAATCAAGAAAATTACGTATTGAATGACGTATCTTTTATAATCAATCAAAACGAAAAAATTTCTATTGTAGGTGAAAATGGAGCTGGTAAAAGCACCTTAATAAAACTGCTGTTAAGGCTATATACTCCTACGGAAGGAGCTATATATTTTAATGGGATGGATATTAGTAAATTATCCTATGATGATTATATGAAATTATTTAGCGTTGTTTTCCAAGATTTTAAATTTTTTGCCTTATCTATTTCAGACAACATAAGTTTTGGGGAAGGAAATGAAGCTGAGATACTGAAATGTTTGAAACAAAGTGGAATAGATAGTAAAATTAATGGTTTGCCTAATGGGATACAAACTAATTTGTATAAAATCTTTGATAAAACGGGCGTAGAATTATCTGGAGGCGAAACGCAGAAATTAGCTTTATCAAAAGCCTTATATAAAGATGCTCCTATAATGATTTTAGATGAACCAACATCTGCATTAGACCCAAGAGCAGAATATGAATTGTTCCAAAATTTCAATAATTATACTGACGATAAAGTAGCAATTTATATATCTCATCGATTATCAAGTTGTAAATTTTCTGATAAAATATTGGTTTTAAAGGCAGGTCAGTTGGTGGAACACGGTAACCATAGTGAGTTACTAGATTTAAATGGCTTGTATTCCGAGTTATTTTCAATGCAAGCAAATTCGTATGTATCTTAATGTATAAAATGTAAGCGGTCCTGGAGGGCCGCTTTTTTTGTCCAATTGTACAAATCATAAGATATATGTAATTACTTATAGTGCGAACATAAATTCTATAGTATTTAGTATGAGTATAGAATTATTCTTAATATATTTAAAGTTACTAGTTTTCAGCTAAAACAGAGAAAGGATATAGATAGAAACGCTGCTGAAGGTACTAAAAATATATAACTATATATCGTTTAAGATACGTTATATTTTCTCTATAGCAGTAAATATTAGTTCTAGAAATGTAGTTTAGCAAAAAATACTTGTAAGTTAGATAATTTTTGATCAAATAATTAGGTAATCATATATACTAATATTATCGAAGGCGGTACTACATAGATAGTAATAGTATTAATGTATAGTCTTTGAAATTATATAATTAAAGGAGAAA
>MDSP01000143.1_pt1 | contig 15926 bp, 15 predicted proteins | sample 1005811 | NCBI WGS metagenome assembly MDSP01 (sample SAMN05526596, study PRJNA338239) | gut metagenome | isolation source: stomach gut content | host: Naso elegans | place: Saudi Arabia: Red Sea | collected 2011-04
AGCGTTGCTCCTTAACGCTAATATGTCCCGGGTGGCACCATCTCTCGTTCACAAACACAGCAAGTCCCCCTCCTTTCCTCTTACCGCTCTCCGTAGCTTTCCTGTCCGCCCTCACAAGCTGAAATCCATCCAGGGTGACGTGAGAGTCGGGAGAAAGTTCATTCAGCCACGTCTCCGTGAAACACATCAGGCTGCACTCACGGTAGTCCCTCTGTAGCCGGGTTAGCGCCGTCAGCTCTTCCATCTTGTTGGGAAGAGATCTTACGTTTCCCATGATGACAGACGGTAAACATGGTTTAAACCGTCGTTTCCGCTGTCGGCGCTTCACTCCAGCTCTGCAGCCTCTCCTCCTTCTCCGTATCTCCGCGGGGATCTCCGGTCGCTCCGCGTAGCGAAGGGGTGTGTGGCTCAGGGCTAACAGCTGCTCCCGAGTGTAAACAATGGAGCCGTGGATGAATGGGTCTCCCGAAGCCGCGTCAAAAAGTACGAAAAACAGCAGAAGGCAAACTACGAATGTAACAGGACTTACGTCCATAGCTGCTCACCTGCTTGCGGGGTCGATGTGGCACGAAAAGTAACAGAAAAGTACACAAAAAACACTATAAAACACTATAAACACAGAAAAAAGTACGGAGCCGCTGCAACTAGCTGCCCAAAATTATAGGTTTCTAAACATTGATATATGAACTTCCAGTTGATGGTATCAAATGCCTTCTCAAAGTCAGCAATGACAATCAGACCAGGCAAATTTTCGTTATAATAATATTCCATTATTTAAGAAGTCGCCTAATGTTATCGCTTATGAAACGGCCTTTCAGAAAGCCTGTTTGATCAGGATGATCGTGCATCACAACATAACACTGTGAGGGGTCTCCAATTTTTCAGCTTTAAGGGGTCTTTTGGTTGGCCCTCAGCATCATGTTTTAATAGTAAAGAGATTAGACCCTCTTTTTGTGAGTTAGATTGATGACCAACCTCAAATGAAAAATTATAACATGCAAGCAATGGATCTTTAATTTCCTTAAAGAAAGTTCTATATACCTCTACTGGTATTCCATCTAGTCCTGGTGTTTTTCCATTTTGAAAGGAACCGATGGCATCATAAAGTTCTTTCTCGTTTATAAGACCTTCACATGAAGACTGTTGAACATTTGAAAGCTTTGGATAAGGATACATTTTCATATACTCAGGCAAAGAAAAATTAGTTGAATGAAGTGCATCATCACCAAAAATCCCCTTATAATATTCTGTTAATGTCTTCAGAATATCGTTTGTCGATGTAATAGTTGTACCATCATCGTAAATGCTTTTTAAAATATTTTTTCTTGGATAGTTTCTATATTGAAGTTGCAGAAAATATTTATTGCATTTTTCACCATTTAGCATCCATGTTGCCTTAATATATAATTCCTTTAATTTTATTCTGATAAAACCTTTCCAATTCCTTTTCTTTTTCATCTGATAGTTGTATATCTTGATCAATACAATTAGATTTATTTGCATCCTGGCGATTTTTGATCATTTGCACATCATCCAATAATATTCTTTGCCTGTTACATTTTTGTTTATACTTCCAGGCAGAATACTTTATCGCATGTCCTCGGAAGGCACATTTAAATGCATCCCACACGATGTGCAGATTTGCTGAGCCATTATTAAATACAAAAAAGTCAGAAATAAACTGTCGTGTTTCAGAAATAAAATTCTCATCTTCCAACAAAGATTGATTAAACTTCCAAAAACCTCTTCCCCTATCATTATCAGCAAAATTTAGTTTTAATAAAATAAGATTCTTTGTAAAGTTAAGTAATTTATTACTACTTTCAACCTCAACCCAGGGCTGAGCAAAGCTGACAGCAACCAAAGCTAAATTTGGTTGCCTAGAAACCTGAGCTGCTGTCGCTTTCTGCTGGTTGTAAAAATCGACCCCTTCCAAATGTAATCGCCGAGCTGTTGTACAGAGAAGATAAAAACTACCACGAAATCGAGCTGAGACGCGCTCTTAACCGTTCTTTCTGTTTATCGGCAGACGTAGGAGCTGCGTTCAATCCTCTCTATCCGTCTGTCCACGACAAAAACAACGCCTCATTTATGGGGTCGGGCGTGATAATCAAAAAATACACAGGCGCAGGCGGAAAAGGCGGAGCTTCGGATGCTTCTGCAGAACTCGTCGCAAAAATGCGTCAGATATTCACAAACAACAACGTCGCGTGGCAGTCTTCATCTATGGGTAAAGTCGACGAAGGCGGCGGCGGCACTATTGCGATGTTTGTCGCGCAGTACGGTATCCCCGTAATGGACTGCGGTATAGGCGTCGTCGGTATGCACTCGCCTTACGAACTCATCAGCAAGGCGGATTTGCACCACCTGATTAAAGGCTACAAAGCCTTCTACCTAAACGCTTAGTTGATATTGAGTTGTAAATTTTTTAAGAATGTCCCCAATCATAAAAACACCCCTGATAATCTCAGGGGTGTTTATTTCATATTAATTCGCTCCAAAATTAAGTAAGTGATATACCCTATATGTAAAAAATAAAAAACCCCGCAATGCGAGGATTCAAGAACAATGATACAACAATAATTAAAAACTCATTGCACTTTACTATAGCACACATACCACACAATGTCAAGCGAATTTTAAATAAAATTTTCATTAAACTCTCATTTTTATGCAGTTACACGCAATTTTTGATATATAACTGTATAGCCAAACAGCATATAGACGCCGTTTAAAAAATTTAAATAATATTCATTAAATAAAATTAACAAAAAAATATAAAACACTTTTCGAATTTTGAAAATAATAAAAAACGCCCCCAGTGTGCGGGGGCGTTCTCTGAACATATAATTGAAACAATTATATGACAGTAAGGGGCTTGTAATTAAAATTAAAATAAAAGCCTCATAAATGTGCATGAGGCAGTTGAAAACTAAGCAAAATAAAGCTTGCAACGTTTGCCGTCACTATAGAATATAAACAATATTATTGAATCTGCCAAGTAAATAAGCAGTTTAATATTCAATGCTAAAAAAAGCCCCCCAAATTTTATATTTATTCAGGGGGCGTCTCTGGACATACAGCCTTTGGCTATATATTAGCATATACAATAAAACCCCATAGGTCGACGCTATGAGGCAGTTTGTTGAAAATACACTATGTAAAAATAAAGCTCACAGCGTTTGTATTTGCTTAGTACCCTAAAAGATATAATCTTGGATATTTCTATCTCAATACTTAAAACCACTTAGGATATACAAAAGCTATGAGCGATTGATATAAACCAGCGTAGTTTTAAGCTGAAAAAAAAAATAATAACGAAGCTTTAAAATAAAAAAAGAATTGTATACGACAATCCCTTACTTTATTTTAAAGCATGAGATAGAAAAAAGATTATTTAAAATCTTTTAAAGTACTAAGCATTGTTATTATAACATAAATATTATGTTTTGTCAATACGAAATACTAAAAATACTCCCTAAATTTTATATTTATTTATGAGGCGTCTATAGTAGGCTGTATATTAGTATATACAATAAAACCCCATAGGTCGACGCTATGAGGCAGTTTGTTGAAATACATTATGTAAAAATAAAGCTCACAGCGTTTGTATTTGCTTAACACCCTAAAGGATAAAATCTTAGATATTTCTATCTCAGTACTTAAAACCACTTAGGATATACAAAAGCTATGAGCGATTGATATAAACCAGCGTAGTTTTAAGCTGAAAAAAAATAATAACGAAGCTTTAAAATAAAAAAAGATTGTGCATCACAATCCCTTACTTTTATTTTAAAGCATGAGATAGAAAAAAAGATTGTTTGAAATCTTTTAGGGTATTAAGCTTTTATATTATAGCATAAATATCATACCGTGTCAAGCAAAATCAAAAAAACTCCCCAGTTTAGGAGAGTTTTTTCAGTTCTGTTTTGAAATAATCAACAGTGTCTTTTTTGTTCATAGGGGGCAGGTGTCCGTGTATGCGCCATGCAAAGTCTTTGGACTCCCAGAATTTAATAATATTCTGCAGTTCGTCTTTGGTGTATACGCCTTCGTTACCGTAAAAATCTTCGGAATCCGCATCGCCTACAAAATATATTTTCTCGTCGGGCAGGTATATCAAGTTTGCGTCATTGGAGTGAGTCCAGTCCACAGTATTGATTTGCACCGTGCAGCCGCCGGGATTTATCGACAGCTCCTCCTCAAACACCAAGTCAGGGGCGGCGATTTGTATGTCGTTTAGGTCGGGATATTCCAGCCTGATATAACGGTCGCAAAATTCTATCTCCTCGCCGTTTTGCAGTCTTTGTTTCATTGCGGAGTCAGTCCACAAATATTTTTGCATACGGGATAGGTGGGCGGCTGTTTTGCTGTTTGCGATTTTTATACCGTCAAAAGCGCTCATACCGAATGTATGGTCCCAATGCCAATGCGTTATGATTGCAAGCTTCGGCGAGGGCAGATTCCGCTGTGCCAGACCTTCATAAAATATATCGAGATGGCGTTTGGAAGTGCCGCAATCCACCATCAGTGAAAAATCATCCCCCAAAATATAACCGAGAACAGGTCTGTCAAACTCGGGATTGTCAGGCATATAGTATACACGTTTGCTTAATTCCTGCAATATCATCAGTGTATAAACCGCCGGCTGTGGATATTCAGCACCAGAGCAGCGCAGATGATGCAAGTGAGATAAAACGACCCGCCGTAGCTGATGAAAGGCAGCGGCAGTCCTGTAACAGGCGCGACGCCGAGATTCATACCTATATTCACGAATATATGCATCAAAAACATCGCCAGCACTCCTGTAGCTATATAACTGCCTTCGGAGTCTTTGGATGAAAATATCGTTCTGGCTATCAATATGCAGTACGTCGTAAACAACGCTATCACAAGAAAACTGCCTATAAATCCCCATTCTTCGGCGATAATCGCAAAGATAAAGTCGGTGTGTTTTTCAGGGAGGAATCCTCTAAGATTCTGCGAACCTTTAAACAAACCCTGTCCTGTCAAACCGCCTGCGCCTATGGCTATCTGCGCCTGCAGCACATTGTAGCCTGAGCCGAGCCTGTCGATTTCAGGATTCAAAAACACCAGCAGTCTGTTCCATTGGTAGGGTTTCAGCATATTGCTTGCTATACCCATCACCAAAAACGAAAATCCGCCTATCAAAGACGCCTGCGTGTATTTGTTTATCCATGCGATAGGGTGTATCAGTTCTATGATGAATGTTATCACAGCGTAAATCAAAAGTATTATCGCCACAGCCACGAAAGTATTTGGATTCAACAAAACATCCCATATAGGGTCAGCGCCGTATTGATTTACAAAATAAAATTGATAATATGTGTACGCTAATATCAGTATAGTCGTGATTACGCCCACCACCATAATGCTCATCAAAATCGATATATTCCTAAAACCTACAAAGCTCATAGCCGCATAGATTCCGCAATATACCAGTACCGTGCCTATGTCGGGCTGCAGCAATATCAATATCAACGGCGGCAGCAATATCAACAACGACTTGGCGAAGGTTACGGTTTCTTTTTGGTCTTTAGGGGTGTCTCGTAAAAACTTCGCATAAAACAAAATATACGCTATCTTTACGACTTCGGATACCTGTATCCCGAATCCGCCTATGCCCAGCCAGCTGGTCGCGCCTTTTATCTCTCTGCCTACAACCAATGTCAAAGCCAGCGCGATTATCCCCGCTGTATAGTATATGATAGAGGTCTCGACGTAATAGTAATAATCAAAATACATCACGATAGCAAATGCCAGCATACCTGTAATAATCCAAAATATCTGCCTTGTGTAAAAACTGTTAAATCCGCTGTCTGTCTGACCTGTACTCATTATAAAAATCACGCCGATTATAGAAAGCGTCAGGGGTATTATCAAAAATAATACAGCGTAACTCTTTAAAATATCTCTCACTTATTTCACCTCTAGCCTGCATTCTTTGGGTGCTTCTCGGGATACAGCACCTCAAAATAGTAATTAAACAGCTCAGCGGCTATCCTTACCGCGTTACCTGTGCCAGCCTTCTCCAACAACACTGTTATCACTATCGTGTCGGGAGAAATTTTATCCTCTATATAAGGCCCGAACGCTGTAAACAATCCGTTGTTAGCTGCTCGAGAGCCTGTCTGCGCAGTCCCTGTTTTGCCTGCTATAGGCACTTTAATTACGTTGTAACGGGTCAGCCAGTTTGCTGTACCTCGGCGTCCTACCACGACTTCACGCATACCGTCGCGTACGATTTCAAAATGCTTGTCAGGTACGTTGACCACCTTCAGCGGTGTGACGGGATGCGACCAAATAGTCTGCTTGTTTCTTATGTCCAGCATTTCTTTTAATACAAAAGGCTGGTATATGATACCTTTGTTTGCGATGACGCTGGTCATCATATTAATCTCAAGCGGAGTAGTCAAAACGTCGCCCTGCCCGATAGATATATTGGCGGTGTCGCCGTCCGACCATGGACGCTTGTGTGTCTGCCTAAACCATTGGTCGTTAGGCAGAAAGCCGGGATTTTCGTCAGGCAGGTCGATACGGAAAGGCGTCGTCAATCCAAACTCCCTCGCCATATTAAATATCTCCTGTCTGCCCACGCTTAGAGAGTGCTGATAAAAATACGCGTTAGCGGATACTTCTATCGCCTCGATACCGTTGACGTTGCCGTGGTTTTGCCAATCTCTAAATACGCGGTTGCCGATTGCGTAGTGTCCTGTGGTTTTGAGGACTTTTGTCGGGTCGACTCCGTCTTTCAAAAACGACAGCATAGTAATCAGCTTAAACGTCGAAGCTGGCGGGTATCTGCCCTGCAGCACTCTGTTCAAAAACGGGTGGGTGGTATCAAAAATCAAAGACCTCAACTCCTCGCGGCTGTCTTCGGGTTTGTGGAATATGGACGGGTCTATAGACGGAGTGCTGACCAATGCCAATACCTCGCCTGTGTGCGCGTGCGTAGCTACGACAGCCCCCGTAAATTCCTTTAGCAAATCATAAGCTTTCTGCTGCAGTCTTGCGTCTACAGTCAGCACCAGCGGAGTCCCTTGAATAGGCTCTTTGGCGACTTCCTGCTGCAACACCTGCCCGCGTACATTAACGGTACGCACGAGAGTGCCTGTCTTGCCTCTGATGATTTCGTCGTATTGTTTTTCGATACCGGCTTTGCCTATGTACGAACCGAGATAATATTCTTCTTTGTCGCGGTGCGTCTGATACTCGGTTTCGTTTACCAAGCCCGTATAGCCAATCAAATGAAACGCCGATTCTTTGTATGGATATACCCGATTTGGGATGTTTTCCCAGTATAATCCGGGGAATTCGTCTATACGTTCCGCAAATTTATTTATAACATCGGTGGATACATTGTCTTGAATGATAATGGGTGTGTGGGTGTCTATGTACTGCTCTCTTATGGTAGTACAAATGATTTCGGGAGTGGTGTCCAAAATCCTTGCCATTTCCTGAAACTGCTGCACTCTTTCGGCGGTGTTTGTTCTGGGTAGGTTGTCGCTGATTACCGTCAAGGCAATCGAACGTTGATTATACGCGAGCGTCAGCGACTTGTTTCTGTCGTAAATGACGCTTCTGTATGAAGGTATCCTGAGAGAGCGGGTTTGATTCCGCTCAGCTTGAGACCTTAAAATTGTGCTGTTGAATACTTGAAGATAAGTCAGTCTGAATGTAAATATGCAAAATACCGCAACTATAATATATATAAGTATATATACCCTAGAAGTGTTATCATTTTTTGTGTTTTGCATTTATCGACCCCTTAAACGAAACCAAGCTTCTAAAAATAGTTTTTATGATTCCGGCGCGCTGCACCTCGCTGACATATCTGAGTCTGAATAACTGGTCTACCCACAAAAGCCTCTCTTTTATCGAGTATAAGCTCTTATCCAAAAAATCCACTACAGAAATCAAATCTATAGCTTCGCTGTACGACATTGTGTCGCAGCTGATATAACCGCTGACTTGCCCTATCAACAGAGCTTTGTTTTCTTCGTCGGATAGGATTTCGTTTTTGGCTTGAGTCTCGATGTCTTGTATTTTTTGAATGAGCTGTATCATGTGGTCTATGTGTTCGTTTTCGGATATACCGAAAGACCCCGCATTCTTCAAAATAAACAATCCGCAGTTTGGGTGTTTGGTGTAAGGTTCCAGTATATAACCGGTTTCTTTACACGTTTCTATGAGAGCGGGTACTTGGTTTTTCAACTCTATACCCGTGAGGTTTAACAATACAGACATATACAATCCATTGCCCGCGTAATTGATATTAGCGGTTGTGAATCCCATATCAGGAATATAATCAAAATATATATCCATATCCAAGTCATCCAGTACGCTTTTTATGTTTTTATATATATTTTTGAGGTTTAAGCCGTAACTGAGCGAACATATATTGATGTGATTTTCGTGATTTGGGATGAGCAGCCATGAGCTGTCTTTTTGTATGTATATGGTTCTGATGTTTTGCAGTATATCGGGAGAAATCTGCAATTCAGATGCAAGTTCTGTTAGATTTTCATTATTTTGTACGTCAATAATATCTAGGGAATATTTCTTCGAAATCTCTGTCAATAGAGATTCTATGCTTTGCTGTTGTTCAAAGCCGAGCTTATCGGGGAACTTCAATCCGTCGATGTTCCTCATAATGTTTATAGCGCTGGTAAGCACTATCCCGCTTTTGAAAGACGGGCTGTCTATTGGTAATATGTTTTTATTCATAATCTACTTCAGTTTTGAAATCCGTTTTTTTATTTTTGCCGCTTCTTCGTAATTCTCGGTGCGCAGGTGTTCTTGCAGCTTTACGTTCAGCTTTTCCAGCTCAAGATTCTTCAAGTACATATGTCTGAATCTATTGGGTACTTGCCCCTGATGTTTTGGAGAAAACGCGGTCTTTTTAGTGGCTGTGCGTATTTGCTTGTTAAATTCCGAGTAACAAGCTCCGCACCCCGCCTTCTTGTCGTGCTTGATATTGGTGCTGGTCGTACCGCATATTTTGCACTTTTCTATTGGAGCTTTTTGCTCTATTTTGCTGATGTGACCTATTATATCGGTCAATACATGGCGCATATGATTGATTGTGTTGAGAATATCTCTGTTTTCGGCAATATTGATATTGCCTCCTTCGGAAAATCTTTTCAAAGCACATTGCGGGCATAATCCTTCTTCGTGAACACTGCTTTCGTTGAAAGTTTTAAAAAAAAGCATAGCAGGTTGGATTCCGCAAACATCGCATTTTTTTGAGAATATATTATCTGACATCTTTTCCTACCTAATTTTTTATATATTATAATATATGATTTACAAACGTGTCAAGACACAAACATAAAAAAAAACCTCTATTAAAGAGGTTTGAGTACTCAACTGCCGAATGAGTTTTGAAATTCTGCAAAAACTTTTCTGCAAAGCCGCATTTTTTGAGCCAAACCCCTGTAATTCTTTTCTTCACAATACATATTATAGATATTTCTTTTTATTCCGTAATTACGCTTTTTTTGAATTAATTTTGATTTCAATCCCATGACTATATCCCCAAATCGTCCAAAAATTTTATATAATTGTGGTAGAAGTCCTTTTGGGACAATTCTTCGATTTTTTCGTCAGGAAGAAACTCCAAAAGATTATCAATAGCAAGCATCAACTCTCTAACTTCGCTTACAGACAAATCCGTAAACGAACTCTCCGACGAAGTAGGGATGCTGTTGTTGAGCTGCTGCAGTATATCCAAAGTAATCCCCGACGACATAGGCGGTTCTGTCATATCGTTAATCACAATATCATCAATCCCCACAAAATCATCCTCATCCAATACGTCGTTTATCACTATATCGTCAATAGAAATCTCTTCCAGCTCTTCAAATTCCCCGACATAAGGCTGTTCTGTTTCTTCTTCGGGTTCTTCATCCAGTATCTCCACATCGGAAATAATCGGAGTCTGGCGGGACAGATATTCGTTAAGTACATCGTCATCGTTTAACAGCGAAAATCTCGAGCTGTCCTCCACCACAAAATCATCAGGCATGAAATTTTCATTCAACAAAATATCGCTGGGATTGTGTTTTTCATCTATATTATAAGCCTCTTCAAAAGCCTTATCGTCGGCAGCAAATTCTTCAATCTCATCTCCGGACTCATTGATAATCATCTCAAAATCATCCGCACGCTGTCCATCAGCCGCCGGCTCATCTATTTTCGCCTCTTCGGCGTGGTGTTCATCTGTTGCAGGCTCAACAATATGTTGCTCTTCGGTGTGTTGCTCGACAGTATGCGAGTCATCAGTCGTAGGCTCATCTGTTTTAGGCTCAACAATATTTTGCTCTATTTCGTGGTGTTCATCTGTTTTAGGTTCAACAATATTTTGCTCTATTTCGTGGTGTTCATCTGTGTGTTGTCCGACGGTTGTCGGTGCTGTTTCGTGGTGTTCTTCGGTGTGTTGCTCGACAGTATGCGATTCATTAGTCGTAGGCTCAACGGTTTTCGCCTCTGCTGTATTGTGTCCGACAGTATGTGATTCATCCATCGCCGATTTTTCAATCGTCGGTGCTGTTTCGTGGTGTTCATCTGTGTGTTGTCCGACAGTTGTCGGTTCGACAGTTGTCGATTCTTCGGTGTGTTGCCCGGCAGTTGTCGGTGCTTCGGTATGGTCTCCGACAGTCGTCGGTTCGGCAGTTGTCGATTCTGCGGTATGGTCTCCGACAGTCGTCGGTTCGACAGTTGTCGGTTCGACAGTCGTCGGCTGGGCTGAGCGGGGGACTATTTCCACATCGTATCTGTCTACATCGATGACGCGGTGCGTTGCGGTGCGGCTGCTTGCTGTATGCGGGGTCGAGTGGGCGGGAGGTGTTGCTGAGTCTTCTGTGCTATGCTCCTGCGAATCGCCGCCGATGGTGATTTCGTGGTAATTATCTTCGTGGATAGGAATAATCTCTTGATAATCGTAGTCGTCTTTTGGGAGTATAATCGCGTCGAAAGGGTCTGAGGAATCATTATATATAATCTCTTCTAAGGACTTGTCGTCGGCGCTGTCATAGCCGAAACTCTCCGCAGAAAATTCTATATCTTTGCCATCTTCGTCTGCGCCTTGATTGTCAAAAGCCTCAGCGTCAAACTCCGTGTGGTGGTTTTGCGGGGAGTCTGTATCAGGCTGGGTGTAGCCGAAACTTTCAGGAGCGAATCCCTGTCCGTCGAAAGCTTGATATTCATCCTCATCGTCAATAAGCTGTTCTTCGTATTGCTCTTGCGGTGTGTGAGGCGCGCTGTCTGTGTGGATTATGTCGTCCACACCTTTAAACGATATATCCTCCACTTCTTTGGGTGGATTATTGTTTATGGTGTCGAAACTTACCGTTTCGGGAGATTTTTTTAATACTTTGGACACCTCGTCGTCAAAATCGGCAAATATCCTGTCAATCTCAACATTAAAACCATGCAGAGAGGTTTGCACCGTGTTTTGATTTTTACTAGACAAGTCTTCAGCTTCTGTATGCGGATTATTTGAAAAGGTGTTATTCATACTAAATCTCCAAGTGAACTATCCCGAAATATTAAGCTTTTTAGGAACGGAGGTCGGCACTTCTTTGGTTAGCAGACTGTCCCAAGCTTCTTTAAGGCTGCTTAGAAGCTCGATAGCTTCCTGTACAGGCTCGGCGTTTTTTTGTATATTGCCTTCGACAAGCAGTCTGTGTATGTATATGTATAAATTCGACAAGTCATCGGCTATATTGCCCGCATCGTAATTCAGCGACGCGAGAAGCTCGCTTACGATATTCTGCGCTTTCAAAATATTTTCGTTAGCTGCTTCTATATCGTTTTTCTTGATTGCTTCAACCGCCAAGTAAGAAAATCTTATCGCACCGCCGTATAGCAGTACGACCAGCTTCACCGGGCTTGCTGTCTCAATATCGTTTGCTTTATAAGAATCATATCCGTACATCATTGCTCCTTAAAATAATTACTGTGTTTTATATCGGAACTTAGTCAGTATAGGTTAATAATTTGTTTTTATAAATTTACTGTTTATTCAATTTATTTAACTATTCAAAAATGCTTTTTACCAGCTCGGCGACATTTTCTCCCGGTTTTGTGTTGATTACGCAGTGTCCGTCCCAGATTACGCCGTTTTGGATGATTAATTCAGGTGAAGAAATATCCCCCAGTATCTTTGCTGTAGGCAGAAGCATTGTTCTGGTGGATGCGTGGATATTGCCTAATACAGCTCCCTCTACCACTACGGAATTGCAGTTAAAGTTTGATTTTACTTTGCCTGATTTGCCTACGACTACATGGTCTATAGCCAGTTCGCTGCCTGTGTATAGACCGTCTACTTTGAGAGTGCCGTTTAACTGGATAGAACCTTCGAATACGGAATTTTCACCGATGATATTTTCTGTGTTTTTGATTTTTTGCGACATTCGCTGCTCCTGTTTTTGTTTTTTTATGATTTTCTTCTTGACTGCATATCTCTTTCTAAGGACATATAATCAAATGTATCCCTGTTTTCCTGCTGTATGTAGGAGATTGACTCCTCTACAAACTCCCTGCACGTTTCCAAAGCCTTCTGCAGAGTCAAGCCCCTTATCGTGCATGACACGTCGCTGGTCTGAATCGGTGTCAGAAAGTCCTCCAGCGTGAACGTCTCATCCTGACTGATAGACTCTATATAATTTAATATGCTGATAAAAAATTTATATATGTCTTTTATGAGGTGTAGATATTCTTTTTCTATCATTTTCATGTGGTCTTCGGAGTTTGACGGTATCAGCGTAAAGCTCTTGTAACTGTGGAATATATGAAATATATTCTGATACTGCATATAAAAAGCCTCGCGTATGCTGTTGGTTTTTGAGGCGTTCATCAGGCTTTTTTGTGTGAATATAGTCTGGTAGTTGTTGTTGATATACTCGATGATAGAATACAATATATTCACTTTTTCGGCGTGGACAAACTTACTGTCTATCAGCTCTTCCATAGGTATTTTGGAGATTATTTTGAAATCGTCAAAATGCTGCGGCTCAAATGTCTCCAGCTGCGCGCTGTATGCTTCGTGCTGGATTATTTTTCTGCTGATGCCTATTTTTTTGAGGTCGTCCCAAGTAATCGTCGTGCTTTCGACTTTTCTTATCAGCCCCTCCAATATCGAAATATAATTTTGCAGTTCCGTTCGTTTTTCGGGGGTGGGGGCGCTTCTGTAAGACAATGTCATTTTTTTCTGCATTTGTCTTAATTTTTCCATTATTGTGCTTGAGTATCGGTGTATGCTGTTATCCATCAACATTGCTCCTTAACGGCGTTTTCTCGGTCTTGAATCATACTGCTCCGCCTCGCTCTTAAATCCTGACAACAACGACGACGGCGCATAACTCTCCAATGCTATCGCATTTTTGGTGTTTTTGATTGTGCCGCTGCCTTGCTGCATAGTAATATCGAGCATATCTTGACCTATCTTGACTCTAACGCCGGGCATTATGGATTTTGATACGGATATAGAGGCAGATTTTATTAATTTGTTTAATATTTTTTTGTTTTGCTCAAAAAAAGCTTCACTCTTGTTTTTCTGTATTGTAGCAGATGCTATCATTTTTTGCAATCTTTTGAAGTCTATAGAAACGGGAGAATGCATCATAACTTCGTTTTTGTACTCGGTAATCTGCTCCGAATATTTTTCTATGTTTTTTTGCAGGGTGATGTTTTTCTTTAGGATGTTCTTGGAATAGCCTACCTCGACGTGGGTCTCGATGTAGGATTCCGCGCCCAGCTGCGAGACTACAATTTCGTTTTGGGCTTTGATGTCGCCGCCGGCTATGATGGATTTTTTCTCGTCCAAAACATAAATCCCCTTTTCGACGACAGCCTTGCTGTGCAAAATCGAACGAGTTACCACGAGATTCCCGCCTATATAAAGCATAGACCTCTCGATAAACCTCGCGAAGAGATTGCCCTTGCACTCGATATGAGCTTCGTCTTTGCCTTGTATACCCTGATGGGCGATGATATTGCCCTCGGCGGTGAGGGTGCATCTGCCTATGTGTCCGTGTACTTCGATATTTCCTCCCGAAGTGACGGAGAACCCGTCGGTGACGCTGCCTTTGATGATGATATTGCCCAAGAAAGTTATATTACCTGTGGTGAGGTCGACGTCGGAAGATATTTCCAATGCAGGGTCGACGCATATCTGCTTGTTTTTGATAAACACCTGACCGGCGGAGGTGGCTACCACCTTGCTCTTGTCGGCGCTGAGAGCTACATTCGAACCGATATTGCACTCTGCTGTCTGCCCGTCTTGCGCGTCCAGCTTTTCGCCCAAAACATTATAACCGTCCTCGCCCTGCGATGAAGGGTGGATGACAGCCAATACATCGCCCTCGCGGACGTTTTGGATGATATTCAGCTCTTTAAAATCTATACTGCCGTCGGGGCGGATAGCGTATTTGAATTCATCGCCCTCGCCTGTGGAGAAGTTGTATTCTACATAGGCGTTAGCGCCGTTTTTGGGGTATAGACCTTCGGCTGCTACTACAGGTATGTTGAAGAGTTCGTTGTCTAAGGCTTCTTGTATAAACTCTTCTTTGATGCCGGCGTTGACGCCTTCTTTTTTGAGCGCGCCTACAATCTCCGTCAGCTCCGGGATTCTGCCCTGACCTAGAGGTTTGGTCATTGTGAAAGTAGCGTTCATGTAGTCTTTAGCGACGGTGACATAATACTCGGAGTCCTCGCCCTCTCTGTATACATAAGGTGCTATCATCACAGCCTCAAAAGAATTAATCGCCTTTCTCAATAGCTGGGTATTGACGTCTTCGTAGCCTTTTTGTTTTAATGCTTCTTCGATTTCTTCTTGTTTTACGACGTTGCCCACGCCTTTAGGCGGGAACACCTGCAAAAACAATCCCTTTTGCTTCATCACGAGAGTGAATGAGCCGTTTTTGTTTTTTGCGAGGTCGTTGTAGGTGTCGTAATCCGCGTAGTTGTCGGGAGTTACGCCAGTGTAGTCTTCTTTTACCGAAAATATAAAACTAGACGGCACTTTTATCAATCCAAAAAACGAGCTTGAGCCTTTGCGGATTTCTTTGGTGGTTAGGAATTTTTCGGGTACATTAAAAATCTCGCTGGCTTTTTTGAGAGCTTCTTTTTCGGAGAACGAAAGAATCTCGATATTGGAGTGTATGGATTGTTTGTGCAGTTCTTTGGAGGAGCTGAGCAGTTCCGCCCATTGGTCTCTCTCTACCAGTTTTTGTAATTTATGCATAATACATCCTTTACGCCTGACGCATATACGAAGAGCCTATCTGCAGTTCGCTGCGGTACTTGGCAACGGTGCGTCTGGAAATGTCTATACCCTTTTTACTGAGGATACTCGTAATTACAGTATCGGACAAAACCTGTTCTTCATTATCTATAAGGCTTTTGATGATTTTTTTTATTGTGAATTTATCCGAACCGCCAGTTTTTTTGTTCCACAATACGGAAAACGGATAAATCTTCCCCTCAAACGCAAAATGCCTGTCTTTGAGGGCGCGGGAGACAGTAGATACATGCCTGCCCGTGATGCCTGCTATGTCTTTGAGCGATACGTCGGAAGCCTCCAAACCCTCCACAAAAAAATCGCTCCTCGCCAATATCAACGCCTCAGCGTGTTTTGCGAGAGATTCTTTACGCAGGGAGACGGCGTTTTGCACGTCTTTGATTTCTTTGACGAATTTTCTCAGCCTGTGCCAATCCATGCTTTAACATTTCCTTGCCATACCCTTTATTACGCTGCGACGGCTTAATAGAATATCCTATATTCCCGCCCCACTTACTTAAAAGAGGATGGTTTAGATGATGGCGTATATCTATAACGCCTACAATTTCATTATCTTCAATTGCAAGAAATGTGCTAGATGGCACTAGTTCCTTAGGGCAGC